>Ga0102593_1000231_pt1 | contig 129205 bp, 112 predicted proteins | sample AraplaCol_mMS_r2_2_FD_76862 | JGI IMG/M metagenome (GOLD analysis project Ga0102593, IMG submission 76862) | Arabidopsis root microbial communities from North Carolina, USA - plate scrape MF_Col_mMS_r2 (SPADES assembly) (version 2) | ecosystem: Host-associated > Plants > Roots > Endosphere...
CAAGGTCCGAAGATCCCCTGCTTTCATCCTTAGATCGTATGCGGTATTAGCGTAACTTTCGCTACGTTATCCCCCACTCTTGGGTACGTTCCGATATATTACTCACCCGTTCGCCACTCGCCGCCAGGCCGAAGCCCGCGCTGCCGTTCGACTTGCATGTGTAAAGCATGCCGCCAGCGTTCAATCTGAGCCAGGATCAAACTCTTCAGTTCAATCTCTGTTTTTCGGTATTGCTACCGAGGTCACTCACTCAAAATACTGACGAATCTCTTTCGAGATTACGTTTAATTTTGTGCGAGCGTTATAACGTATATTTTGAGCATCGAGCCCGAAGGCTCGGGCATATCGTCAAACGCCCACACTTATCGACTGTTGATTTTTAAAGATCGCTGCTTTTATTTAACGAAGCGTTGTGTTCGTTGCAGCAGAGAAGCGAGATTATGCAGTGTTCCGTATAACTCGTCAACCCCATCTTTTTCTCGTTTCGCTTCGCTGAGTTGTCAGCGCTGCGTTGCGAGGGACAGAACTATAGCAAACGATCGGACTGTCCGCAAGGGCATTCTTCTATTCCCGTATTTCTGCATTCTGTCGCACACCGGTAGCGGCTTTGCGCAAGGTTATCTACACTTGCTCCATATTCAATAGAAAGTCGCGCATGTTTCCAACCCCGAAAGCCCAAGACACAGCAAAAACCATCCTGGCATGGCTCCATCGCGGCTTTGATGCAACGACCGGCTGGGTGACGCACCTGTCTTGGTGGAAGTTCTTCCTGTTTGCCGCGCTGTCGATGATCGCAGCATCGATCTTGCAGGATGAGTTGTTCTCACCTTCGCGCGATGAAGAGATGGTGATCCGTTCCCATAAGCGGGCAAAGTCAGGCAACGCGGACCCCAATATTACGATTGACGACAGCGGCATCCACTTCAATCCGCGTGCGGGCAAGATCAAGAAGCAAGCCAGCGCTGAAGCAAGCAGCGATGACACGGCCAATGAGCACGATTCGACGGACGCGGCAGAAGCCGCGGCCGCCGAAGCAGCAGCACCTGCAATGCCGGCCGAGCCGGCAGATCCCGCGGTTCCGGCACCGCCCGCTCCACCGGCTCCGAAAGCCAGCCGGGCAAAACCTCCTGCTGCGCCGGCGGCTCCGGTAGCACCGATGCCTGGTGAAGAAGTCCATATTGAGCTGCCGCCGCAGATTGGCGAAGAACTGTCGAACGCGCTGGAGCAGGCTGTCGACAGTGCAGCCGAAGAAAAAGTCTCGCGCTACCACAAGCAGGCCTCGACCTGGTTCACCAGTTTCATCACCCTGCTCCTGCTGGCACTTTTTGCGATGAAGGCGCTGGTTGGCGGCAAGAAGAAGGCAGAAGCCGAGGCCCAGGTGGCAAACGCCGCGGCCGAGCGCGAATCCATGCAGCGCCAGCTGAGCGAAGCCAAGATGCAGATGATGCAGGCCCAGGTCGAGCCACACTTCCTGTTCAATACGCTGGCGTCGGTCGAACACCTGATCGAAACCGACCCGCCGCGCGCTTCGGCCATGCAGCGCAGCCTGATCAAATACCTGCGCGCGGTACTGCCGCAAATGCGGGAGAACAAGCTGACCAGCACGCTCGGCAGCGAGTCCGATATGGTGGCGGCCTACCTGGCCCTACTGAAGATGCGCATGGAAGAGCGCCTGACCGTCGACTTCGATGTGCCCGAAGGCCTGCGCACCGCCGCCTTCCCGCCAATGATGCTGCAGTCCATGGTCGAAAACGCGATCAAGCACGGCCTGGAAGGCAAGCCGGAAGGCGGCTACCTGAAGGTGCGTGCCGAGGTGGCGCACAGCAAACTGCGCGTGACCGTGACCGACGATGGCCTGGGCTTTGGCGCCAAGCCAAGCACCGGCACCGGCCTGGGCCTGACCAATATCCGCGAGCGACTGAAACTGCTGCACGGTGACCAGGCTTCGCTGAAAATCGAACCCAACCAGCCCAGCGGCGTGATCGCGATTATCGAAGTGCCATACCAGCTGGCGCGCTCGGAATAAGCGATTGCCTTACGCAGCGATCCATTGAATAATTGATACTTCTTATTTCCACATATTGAGCACTATGCCCACAGCAATTATTGCCGACGATGAGCGATTGATGCGCGACCAGCTGCGCATGCGGCTGGAACAGGTCTGGCCGGAACTGGAGATCCTCGGTGAAGCCAAGAACGGCGACGAAGCGGTTGATCTGGTTGACGAGCTGAAGCCTGATTTCACTTTCCTCGATATCCGCATGCCGGGCAAGACCGGCATGGAAGCGGCCGCCGAAATCGGCAACAAGAGCAATGTCGTGTTTGTCACCGCCTACGACGCCTACGCTGTGGAGGCATTCGAGCGCGGCGCGGTCGACTATGTGCTGAAACCGCCTGAGCCGGAACGCCTGAAGATTACCGTCGAGCGCCTGAAAGGCCGCCTGGCCTCGCCGGCCGCCAGCGCTGCGCAAGGCGCCGACATGGCCGCCATCCTGAACCAGCTTGCCGAGAAAATCGCTGCGCCAAAGCAGAAATACCTGCAGTGGATCCAGGCCAGCATCGGTTCCGACCTGCGCATGATCCCGGTCGAGGAAATCCTGTTCTTCCGTTCGGACGAAAAATACACCTGCGTCCAGACCGACAAATTCGAAGCCCTGATCCGTAAACCGGTGCGCGACCTGGCCGAAGAGCTGGACCCTTCCCTGTTCTGGCAGATCCACCGCGCGACCCTGGTCAATGTCAATGCCATCGAGGGCGTAACGCGCGACATTCGCGGCCGCCATCTGGTTATGATCAAAGGCCGCCCAGACAAGCTGGAAGTCAGCCGTTCATTCCTCCATCTGTTCAAGCAGATGTGATCCAGATCAAGCCGCCCGGCGGCTTGGTGTAATACGGTGTCCTGGTGGCTGCTGCCGCCAGGAGGCCAACTTGAAAAATCCCCGTACCCGCGTCCAGGGACGCCGCTCCACCGACTCCGCACTGGCGGAGATCCGTGAGGACGAACGCGTCCACATCTCGCGCGAACTGCATGACGATTTGGGGCAATTGCTGGCCACCCTGCGCGTTGAACTCAACCTGCTGCAACAGCTTCCACCCGGGTCCCCCGATGCGGAAGCGCGCATGGCCAGCATGGACACCCTGCTCCTCACCGCGATCGGCTCCCTGCGCCGGATTGCCGGCAACCTCCGTCCACGCGCACTGGATGAAGGGGGCTTGTACTTTGCACTGGAATCGCTGCGGCGCGAGTTTGAAAATCGCCACGGCATCAGCTGCCTGCTGGACACGCTGCCCGAAGTGCTGGTGCTCGATGAACGCTATAGCACCGCCATCTATCGGCTGGTACAGGAATCGTTGACCAATATAGCCCGTCATGCAGGCGCTGGTGCGGCCGAGGTCCGCTTCCAGCGCAAAGACGGCCAGCTGCTGATCGATATTTCAGATGATGGGCGCGGCATCGCCGTCAGCGACATGTCGAAAGCCGATGCGCTTGGCCTGCTTGGCATGCGCGAACGCGTCGCCGCATTGCGCGGCAATATGGATGTCGATGGCGGCAGCGGCACCCGCATCGCGATCCGCATTCCCCTTCCCGCCGGCGCATAAAAAAAGGGCGGGTCCGAAGACCCGCCAAAGATCATGAATCACCTCGAGAGAGAGTGGTACTGCTTGCTACAAAAACTGCTTAGAAGGCGTGACGCAGGCCCAGGTTGAATGCCTTGTCGCCAGTGCCGGCTTCGGTGTTGTTGCCAACGGTGTAGCCAGCGCCGTTCTTGTTCTTGATCTTGGCGATCGCGGTGTAGGCGGTGGTGCGCTTGGACAGGGCGTACAGGTAGCCGATGCCGAACTGGTTGGCGTCCTGGTTGTTGGACTTGTCATCCTTGCGGATGTAGGAAGCGACCAGGGTGCCGCCGCCCATCGGCACGCCTACGCCCAGCAGCAGTTCGTTGCCGTCGGTGGAGGCTTTTGGAGCAACAGCCAGGCCGTAGGCGTTAGCCACTGGCAGCGGTGCCGAACCGGCGCCCTTGTCTTTTTCGTAGCCGAAGTAGACCTTGGCAACGCCGAAGTCGTAGTTGGCAGCCAGCAGGGTGTTCTTGGCTTTGTCTTTACGCACAGCCGGGGTGGCGCCAACGGCAGCCACGTCGTTGTTCTTGTTGTTGTGCACCAGGCGAACATTCAGTTCCTTGCTGGTGTAGTTCACGCCGAAGCCGAACTGGCGGCCGGCAGTGTTGTCGCCGGCTTGCTCGCCCATGCCGTACAGGGCGTCAAAGCTGAAGCCCGAGAACATTGGGGAGTTATAAACGATGGAGTTCGACAGGCGGGTGTTGACGCCGCCGGTTGGGAACAGGTTCTTGGCGCTGCCAGCATAGCCGGCGCCGAATGGGTCGGCAACTTGCGACAGGGCGTTGTACAGCATGGTGTACTGGCGGCCCAGGGTGATCTGGCCGGCTTCAGCGCTCTTCAGGCCAACGAAAGCCTGGCGCTGTGCGAACACGCCTGCAGTGTCCTGGTCGCCGGTGTCGATCTTGACGCCGGATTCGATCGTGAAGATAGCGGAAGTGCCGCCACCCAGGTCTTCAACACCTTTGAAGCCCAGACGGGAAGCCGAACCCACACCACTGGTCACCTTGTTGACGCTGCCGTTTACGCCGCCGCGCTCAGCGACGAAGCCTGCGTCAGCGATACCGTAGATGGTCACATTGGACTGGGCTTGAGCTTGTGCTGCGAAACCGCCGATGATCAGTGCTGCCAGAGTAAGTTTTTTCACTTGTTGTCCTACGTTGTTGAAGTTGAGGGAAATGTTTCAAACGCAGCTATATTGCCCCTCAATTACTTCAACAATGTGACAGGAAAAAATTACTTCAGGCGTGATGTAACAACCCAGTAATATTCGGACCGCAAGACCTTGATTTCCCGCGCGGCAATGCCCAAACGCTTGCGCAGCCAGCTGTCGGACGGGTAGTTCTTCATCACTTCGAAGCGGTTTCCGTCGTCATCTTTCTGGAATTCGTAGGTATTTCCGTGCTGGTCGGTGCGCGCGACCGGGAAGCTCTCGCCGTCGACATAATCTTCGCCCATCAAAACCAGCAGGACATCCTTGCCGACCTTGTCACGAAGCTGCTTCAGGAACTTGTCCTGTTTCTCGCGCCCCAACTGGGCCCACAGGAATTCGGCGTAAACCGCCGTGTACTGACCCGGTGCTGCCTTCAGGCTATCCAGGTCAAGGCTTTCCAGCTGCAGGACCTCGTGGCCATCCAGCAGTTCTTCGATGTGCTCGCGCACTTCGTACAGTTCTTCTTCGTTAATCACAGTTCGTAGTTCTCATGTTCGCCCTTCATCGCCTGTTCGATCAGCTTGCGGTTCAGCGTCGGCGCCAGCAGCTCGATGAAGGTATATATATAGGATCGCAGGTAGGCGCCCTGCTTGACTGCCACGCGCGACACATTCATGCCGAACAGGTGGCCGGCGGGGATAGCCCGCAGGTTGCGGTCGCGCTCGGGGTCGAAAGCCATGCCGGCGATGATCCCGACGCCCATGCCCAGCTCCACATAGGTCTTGATCACGTCCGCATCGATCGCCTCCAGGAGCACGTCCGGCTTCAGCCCCCGTTTTTCGAACGCCTGGTCGATGCGCGACCGGCCGGCGAAGGCGGCATCATACGTGATGATGTGGTGCTCGGCCACTTCCTCCAGCGTGACGGACTTGATCCTCAGGAGCGGATGGTCCGGCGGCACCACCACCACGTGCTCCCACTGATAGCAAGGCAGCGTAATCAGGCCGTCGATGGCGGCGATGGATTCGGTGGCAATGGCCAGGTCGGCCTGGTCGCGCTGCACCATTTCCGCGATTTGCTTCGGATTTCCTTGCAACAAAGACAATCTCACCTTCGGGTACTTCTGCATGAAGGCCTGTACTACTTTAGGCAGGGTATAGCGCGCCTGGGTGTGGGTGGTGGCGATGGTGAAGCTGCCCGAGTCCTGGGCCGCATACTCCTTGCCGATCCGTTTCAGGCTGTCGATCTCCTGCATGATCAGTTCAACCGACTGCAAAACCAGCCTGCCTGGCTCGGTCAGGCCGCGAATCCGCTTGCCATGCCTTGTGAAAATATCAACACCCAGCTCCTCTTCCAGCTCGATGATGGCCTTGGAAACACCCGGTTGTGACGTAAACAAGGCCTTGGCGGCGTCGGTCAGGTTGTAGTTCTGGCGTACGGCTTCGCGCACGAATCGCAGTTGGTGAAGGTTCATTCTCGCTCTCGTTGGACTCCCCAGCGCATATTTTACGCTGATGCTTATACCTTAACAGCATATAAGCAAATAAAGACTATGTTGTTTGGAATAAGGCCCCAGTTTATTACCATTGATTCCACTTTGGGCATGCCTTACTGGGAAAGCTATGTATCAATACGATCAATACGACCACCTCATCATCCGCGAACGCATCGAGCAGTATCGCGACCAGGTTCAACGCCGCCTGAACGATGAGTTGACCGAAGCCGAATTCCTGCCGCTTCGTTTGCAGAACGGCCTGTACATGCAGCGCCATGCTTACATGCTGCGTATCGCCGTTCCTTACGGCCTGTTGTCGTCGAAGCAGATGCGCATGTTCGCGCACATCGCCCGCAAATATGACCGCGGCTATGGCCACTTCACCACCCGCCAGAACATCCAGTTCAACTGGATCAAGCTGGAAGAAACGCCGGAAATCCTGAGCGACCTGGCTTCGGTGGAAATGCACGCCATCCAGACCTCGGGCAACTGCATCCGCAACGTGACCTCCGACGAATTCGCCGGCGTTGCCGCCGACGAGATCATCGACCCGCGTCCCTACGCCGAAGTGCTGCGCCAGTGGTCGACCTTCCACCCGGAATTCATCGCCCTGCCCCGCAAGTTCAAGGTGGCGATCAACGGCGCCGTGGAAGACCGTGCCGCCATCGCCGTCCATGACATCGGCCTGACGGTGGTGCATAACGAGGCCGGCGAAATCGGCTTCAAGGTGATGGTCGGCGGCGGCATGGGCCGCACCCCGATCCTCGGCAGCGTGATCCGCGAGTTCCTGCCGCGCGAGCACCTGTTGACCTATATCGAAGCGATCATGCGCGTGTATAACCTGCACGGCCGCCGCGACAACAAGTACAAGGCCCGCATCAAGATCCTGCTGAAAGCCCTGGGCGTGGAAGAATTCACCCGCCAGGTGGAAGTCGAGTGGGAAGACCTGAAAGGCACTGAGCAGACCCTGACGCTGGAAGAAATGGAACGGATCATCGCCTACTTCCAGCCGCACGCCTACAAGTCGCTGCCGGCCATCGACCCGGCCGCTGCCCACGCCGACAACAAGGCCTTTGGCAATTGGCTGAAGCGCAATGTAAAAGCGCACAAGGTGCCGGGCTACGCAGCGGTGGTGCTGTCGCTGAAGAAGACCGGCGTGCCGCCGGGCGATGCGACCGCGGAACAGATGGATTTCATGGCCGACCTGGCCGACCGCTACAGCTTCAGTGAGCTGCGCGTGACCCACGAGCAGAACATCGTGCTGGCCGACGTCGAGCAATCCCAGTTGTTCGACCTGTGGCAAGAGATCAAGGCGCACGGCCTGGCTACCCCGAACATCGGCCTGCTGACCGACATTATCTGCTGCCCAGGCGGCGATTTCTGCTCGCTGGCGAACGCCAAGTCGATCCCGATTGCGCAGGCGATTGCCGAGCGCTTCGACCGCATCGACTTCCTGCACGATATCGGCGATTTCGAATTGAATATCTCGGGCTGCATCAACGCCTGTGGCCACCACCACGTCGGCAATATCGGCGTGCTGGGTGTCGACAAGGACGGCAGCGAATGGTATCAAGTGTCGATCGGCGGCGCGCAAGGCAACAACTCCGCCATCGGCAAGATCATTGGCCCGTCGTTCTCCGCGCAGCAGATGCCGGAAGTGATCGACCGCCTGCTGCAAGTATATGTACGCGAGCGCACTCCTGAAGAGCGCTTCGTGGACACCGCGCAGCGCCTGGGCATCGCCCCATTCAAGGAATATGTATACGCCACGCCGATTGAAACCGCTGGCCGCCTGGTAGGAGAAGACGAATATGCCTAAGCAAATCATCAAGGGCCGCGAAATCGTGGCCAACGACTGGACCCTGCTGCGCGCACCGGAAGCTGCCGAAGGCAGTACGGCCGAAGACGCCGCGACCGCTGCCGAAGCCCTGACCGTGCCGGCCGGCCGCGTGATCGTCCCCCTGGCAACCTGGCTGGCGCAGCGCGATGCGCTCGCAAGCCGCGCGGCAGCCGGCGAAATCGGCGTCTGGATCGCTCCGCACGAAGATCCAGCCGCCCTGCGCGAAGACCTGCCACGCCTGGCGCTGGTGGCAGTCGACTTCCCGAAATTCACGGATGGCCGCGGCTATTCCCATGCCTGGAACCTGCGTTCCCGCCTGGGCTGGACCGGCGAACTGCGCGCTATCGGCGACGTGCTGCGCGACCAGCTGTTTTCCATGCAGCGCGTGGGCTTTGACGCCTACGACACCCGTCCGGACCGCAGCATCGAAGACGCGCTGAAAGGCCTGACCGTATTCAGCGAGACCTACCAGGCATCGGTCGACCAGCGCGTGCCGCTGTTCCGCCGCCACGCACGTCCAACGCCTGCCGCCGGAGCCTGAACATGAGCGAGCTCGCCACCCGTGTACGGGATACGCTAGCCACGCTCGAACGCGTTGCGGAAGAGTTTTCGCCTGCCGTTTTCGCTTCCAGCCTGGCTGCAGAGGACATGGTCCTGACGGACCTGATCCTGAAAGCCGGCCTGCCGATCGGCATCTTCTCGCTCGAAACCGGCCGCCTGCACAAGGAAACCCTGGGCATGGTGGAGCGCGTGCAGGAGCGTTACGGCTACGAGATCGCGCTGTATCGCCCGGTGCAGGCCGACGTCGACGCCTATGTGGAAAAGAAAGGCGTGAACGCCTTCTACGACAGTGTGGAACTGCGTAAGGAATGCTGCCAGATCCGCAAGGTCGAACCGCTGGGCCGCGCCCTGAGCGGCAAAAAATCCTGGGTTACCGGCCAGCGTCGCGCCCAATCTGCAACCCGCTCCGACCTGTCCGTGCAGGAGTATGATGGTTCGCACAGCATGGAGAAGTTCAATCCCCTGGCCGACTGGTCGGAACAGGAAGTGTGGGAATACATCCGCGCCAACGACGTGCCTTACAACCCGCTGCACGACCAGGGTTACCCGTCGATCGGCTGCGAACCCTGCACCCGCGCCATCCAGCCTGGCGAAGACGTACGCGCCGGCCGCTGGTGGTGGGAAAACCCGGACTCGAAGGAATGCGGCTTGCACCTGGTAGACGGCAAACTGATTCGAATTAAGAAAGTAGGCTAAATGAACGCACTGGTAGAACAACACGTCAATTCGCGCCACCTCGACGCCCTGGAGTCGGAAGCCATCCACATCCTGCGCGAGGTTGCCGCCGAATGCTCGAACCCTGCCCTGCTGTTCAGCGGCGGCAAGGACTCCGTGGTCCTGCTGCGCCTTGCGGAGAAGGCTTTCCGTCCAGGGAAATTCCCCTTCCCGCTGGTGCACATCGACACCGGCCATAACTTCCCGGAAGTGATCGAATTCCGCGACCGCCGCGTCGCCGAACTGGGCGAACGCCTGATCGTCGGCTCGGTGGAAGACTCGATCAAGAAGGGCACCGTGCGCCTGCGCAATCCGGCTACCGATTCGCGCAATGCCGCGCAAGCCGTGACCCTGCTGGAAACCATCGCCGAACACGGCTTCGACGCCTGCATCGGCGGCGCCCGCCGCGACGAGGAAAAGGCCCGCGCCAAGGAGCGCATCTTCTCCTTCCGCGACGAATTCGGCCAATGGGACCCGAAAGCCCAGCGCCCGGAACTGTGGGACCTGTATAACACCCGCGTCCACCCGGGCGAGAACATGCGCGTGTTCCCGATCTCCAACTGGACCGAGCTGGATGTGTGGCAGTACATCGCCCGCGAAAAACTGGCGCTGCCGTCGATCTACTTCGCACACGAACGCCAGGTCATCCCGCGCAATGGCCTGCTGGTGCCGCTGACCGACCTGACCCCTGCGCGTGAAGGCGAGAGCATCGAAACCCAGGTGGTGCGCTTCCGCACCGTGGGCGATATCTCCTGCACCTGCCCCGTGTCTTCGGACGCTGCCGACGTGGACGCGATCATCGCCGAAACCGCCGTCACCCAGATCACCGAGCGTGGCGCCACCCGGATGGACGACCAGACCTCCGAAGCCTCCATGGAAAAACGCAAGAAGCAAGGATATTTCTGATGAACGCACTGAACGACAACCTGAACGAACGTAACCTGCTGCGCTTCATCACCGCCGGCTCCGTTGACGACGGCAAGAGCACCCTGATTGGCCGCCTGCTGTTCGACAGCAAGGGCATCTTCGCCGACCAGCTCGCAGCCGTATCGCGCGCCAAGCATAAGCGCACCGTGGGCGACACCATCGACCTGTCGCTGCTGACGGACGGCCTGGAAGCCGAGCGCGAACAGGGCATCACCATCGACGTGGCCTACCGCTACTTCGCCACGCCGAAGCGCAAGTTCATCATCGCCGACACCCCGGGCCATGAGCAGTACACCCGCAACATGGTGACCGGCGCCTCCACCGCCGACGCCGTGATCATCCTGGTCGACGTGTCGAAAGTGAAGCTGCGCGAAGACGGCGGCGTGGACCTGCTGATCCAGACCAAGCGCCACTCCACCATCGCCCACCTGCTGCAGATCGAGCACGTGGTGGTGGCCGTCAACAAGATGGACCTGGTGAACTACGACCAGGACGTGTACGACCGCATCGTCAAGGCATACCACGAATTCGCTGCAACGCTGGGCATCAAGGACGTGAAGACCATTCCGCTGTCGGCCCTGGCCGGCGACAACGTGGTCGACGCGAGCGAGCGCATGCCATGGTACCAGGGCCCTACCCTGATCGAGCTGCTGGAAGACCTGTCGGTGTACGACGAGTCGCACAACTCCGCCTTCCGCTTCCCGGTACAGCTGGTGGCACGCCACAATGGCCATGAAGCCAACGACTTCCGCGGCTACATGGGCCGTATCGAAGCCGGCAACGTCGCCGTCGGCGACAAGCTGGTGGTGCAGCCTTCCGGCCAGAGCGCCACGGTCAAGGAAATCGTCACCTTCGACGGCTCCCTGCAGAGCGCCAGCGCCGGCCAGTCGGTCACCATCGTGCTGGAAGAATACGTGGACGTGTCGCGCGGCGACCTGCTGGCCTCCAGCGCGCAGCCGGCCTCCCTGCTCAAGCAGGTGAACGCCGACGTGTGCTGGCTGTCCGAGGAGCCGCTGGACCTGCGCCGCAAATACTGGATCAAGCACGGCACCAAGCAGACCGCTGCGAAAGTGACGAAGATCGATTCGATCCTTGACATCAACACCCAGCAGCGTCACGATGCGGATGCGTTGAAGCTGAACGACGTGGCGCGCATTGCGCTGACCGTACAGCAACCGCTGGCGGCCGATGCCTACTCGGACATCCGCGCCACCGGCGCCTTCATCCTGATCGATGAAGTCACGCACCAGACAGTCGCTGCAGGCATGATCCGCCTCGGCGAGTAAGCTTCGCCAAGAAAGGAAACCTGCGCATGCCATACGGGAAAGTGTATTTGATTGGAGCTGGACCGGGGGCGCAGGACCTGATCACCATGCGTGGCGCGCGGCTGCTGGCACAAGCCGACGTGGTGCTGTACGACGCGCTGGTGACCGAAGAAATGCTGGCATTGTGCCCGCAGGCCGAGAAGATCTCGGTCGGCAAGCGCGCCGGCCAGCGCTCCACCGCCCAGGGCCTCATCAACCAGCAACTGGTCGAATGCGCAGCGCGCTACCGCCTGGTGGTGCGCCTCAAGGGCGGCGACCCCATGCTGTTCGGCCGCGCCGACGAGGAATTGACGGCGCTGGAGCAGCACGGCATCGAAGTCGAAGTCGTTCCCGGCATCACCACCGCAGTTGCCGCCGCCGCGGCAACGCAGCAGCCGCTGACCAAGCGTGGCGTGGCGCGCAGCGTGGCATTTTTCACCTCCTCCACCGCGCCGGGCCATCCGGAAGAACTCACCATCCCCTCCACCGACACGCTGGTGCAGTATATGGGCGGGCGCGAGGCAATCGCCACCGCCAACAACCTGCTGTCGCAGGGCCGCTCGCCGGATACGCCAGTGGTCGTGATCGAGAATGTCAGCCGCGCCGACCAGCGCGTCGAACGCATTACCCTGGCCGAGCTGGCGCATGGCCTGCCTGCCGCGCACGGACCCGTTCTGGTCATGCTGGGCAAGGCGATGGCGCCCCGTCCTCAGCAAAAACGGTAAAATATCGTCCTCTTGCAATGAGAGGAACAAGATGAGCCAAGCCCACGAAGTCCTGGAGCGCGCCCGCAATGCGCGCCTGGCAGGCAAATACGAAGACGCCTTGCGCGACCACCTGTGGTTTCACGAGCACGCGCTCGAGGAAGACCCGACCCTGGCCGGCGTCCGCCTGTCCTTCGCCCTGCGCGACTGGATCTACCTCGCCGAACAATTCCCGCTGGCGCGCCGCGCACTGCAGGCCATTCGCGACCGCGACACCCAGCGCATCCTGAACGGCAGCGCCACGCTGGCCCGCTTCCACGACGTCAGCGCCATCAACAGCGCGCTGGGCGAGGAACGCGCCACCCACGACCTGTTCACCCAGATCGACGCCCAGCTACCCGAACTGGCCAAGGATTGTGCCGAACTGGCCCTGCCTGCCCTGGTGGCAGTGGAGGATTTCCAGCTGGCGCGCCGCTACCTGCCCGACCCGGTGGCGCGCATTGCCGCCCTGGCCAAGCGCGTCAACGACTTCGCCGAAGACCTGGCAAAGCGCGGCAACACTTCGTCCGCCCCGCAGCTGCTGGCCTTCGTGCTGAACTACACCAAGGAAGTACGCCTGGTAGTGGAAGTGTTCCGCCGCCTGGGCGAAGATGAGGAAGTGGCCAAGGCGAGCGCCGCGGCACTCGACTCCCTGAAATCGGAAGCACTGCGCGACGCCGTGCAGCGCGAATTCGACAATCCTGGCAGCACCATCGCCGCCATGGTATCGCACGCCAAGGGCGCCCAGGCCACTTAAGGCGCCTGAACCGCCTCGACCAGCCGTCCCTGCCAGCCGCCAGCCGAGCGGCTGGCCAGCACCAGCATCTCGCCTTCCCCCGCCTCCACGACCAATTGTCCGCGCTCGTCCCACAATGCGCTGCGGCCAGCGGACTGCCAGCCACCGGTCGGCCCGCCATGGTTGGCCATCAGCACAGGCATCGCGTGGCGCACGGCATGTCCCCGCAGGATCGCACCGTCTTTTGCATAGCCGGCCGGCGATACAAGCACGCTGGCGGCATACAGGCCGGCGCCCGCCGTGGCCGCGGCCTGCGCATGGCTGGCATGGGTAAAATCGGCGCAGACGGCCAGTGCGACCGGGACCGCGTCGACATCGAGCGCAGCGCCGCCATGGCCGGCAACAAACACGGCCTCTTCGCCGTCATGCAGGTGCTGCTTGGTATATTCGGCCACCTGCCCGTCAGGCAGGAAGGAAACGGCGCCGATATACAGTGCACCGTCGATTCGCAAGGGCGCACCGGCCACGATGATCATCCCGCTGCGCTGCGCCAGTGCAGCCAGCAGTGCGAGGCGCGGATCATTTCCGCGCAGCGCCGTGGCTCCGGCAATTTCCGGCTCGTAGCCGGTCAGGGATAGTTCGGGAAACAGCGCCAGCCGCACGCCAAGCGCCGCAGCCTGGCTGGCAAGCGCCATGTGGCGTGCGACGTTGGCGGCGATATCGCCCTTGATGGAAAAGGACTGGATGGCCGCGACTAGAGGCAGGTCAGGCGCCATCGGACACCGACTTGAGACAGTAATCCGTCATCGCCTGCAGCACCGTCGGATCTTCGCCAACCGCGCCGACCGCATGGATCGCCATGCCGGGATGCGCCTGGCGCATTTCATCGAGGATCAGCGGCAGGTCGCGCAGTACGTGCCCACCCTGCCCCAGGAACACCGGCACCACTGTCACGTCCTCGACGCCCCGCGCGGCGAGTTCCGCCACCTGCTCCGGCAGGCGAGGCGACATCAATTCAAGGAAAGCCAGCGAAACATCCATGTCGGGGGCACGCGCTGCGACCATGTCGCGCAAGCGCTCGAACGGCCCCGCCCAGCTGGCGGAGCGGGCGCCATGCGCGAACAGTACCAGCGCGCGGCGGCCCATGCTAGTGCCGCTCCACCCAGTAAAGGGCTCCCAGCGCCAGCAACAAGTACAGCAGGCTTGGCATCAACGCCGTCACGAAGGCCGGCAGTGCCGACAGCATGCCGATATGCGAGAACAGCGTATTCACCAGCAGGAAGCTTACGCCGATCATGATGCCGATGAAGATCTTCAGGCTCACGCCGCCGGAACGGGTATGCAGGTAGGCGAAAGGCAGCGCCAGCGCCATCAGCACGAAAATAGCCAGCGGATCGAACAGCTTTTTCCAGAAGGCGATCTTGAAACGTTCGGTGCCTTGCTTGTTTTCCTGCAGGTGGCGGGTGTAGACGGCCAGTTCGTTGGCCGACATATGCTCCGGATCGGAGGCCGACACCGACAGGATTTTCGGCGTGATCTCGGAAATCAGCTCTTTGCTGTCATGCCGCCTGATCTCCACTGCGCTGGTCGCCTGCGCATAATTGTTGGCCAGGTTGGCTTGCGCGCCGTCTGCGACCAATGCCGGATTGCTGAAGATATTCTCGGTCACGCCATTCAGGAGCCAGGTGTTGTTGCCTTTGAAGGTGGCCGTCTCGGCAAAGGTCAGCGTGCGAAGGCGGAAGCGGTTGTCGAAGTCGTACAGCTTGACGCCCATCAGTTGTCCATCCGAACGCACTTCCCGCACATTGAAGAAGCGCGTGCCCTGCACCTCTCCGGTCATGCCGCCGCTCTTGATAATATCCTTGGTCCACATGCCGGAGCGGAACTCCGACGACACCGTGGCGCCACGCCCCATCAGGCGGATCTTTTCCGCCACCGGCGCCAGCCGCGGCGTAATCAGTTCACCAAAAATGAAGGCAACAGCAACCAGTACCAGGCCCACCTTCCCGACCATGACCGCCGCCCTGCCCGTCGACAAAGACGAAGCGCGCATGATCGTGAACTCGGAGGTCGACGCGAATTGCGCCATGGTGTAAATGGTGCCGATCAGGGCCGCCACCGGCAGTACTTCGTTCACGTGCTGCGGCAGCATCGTCAGGGTGAACAGGGCGGCATGCTGCATGCCATAACCGTTCTTGCCGACGACAGGCAGCTCGCCGGTCAAGTCAAAGAATGCCTGCAATCCAAGCAAGGCCGCCAATGCAAAAGCGACCGCCTGCAGGATCGAAACGAGGAAATAGCGTTGCAGGATACTCATTTGCGCGCGCCCCGTTTGAATGCAGCCCACATCGCACGCGGATGGTAGCGGTGGTTCACGTTCAGGCGCCATGCAAACAACGCCATCACTGCCAGCGCCATCGCCAGGTGCAGTGGCCACCAGCTCAGGCCAAATGTGAAGTTGCCGCGCCGGATGCCGGATTCGAACACGTTGATCAAGTTGTTATAAGTGAAGAAGATAAGCACTGCGAGAATCAGGTTGGCCGAACTGCCCGCACGTGGATTGACGAAGCCCAGCGGAATGGCCAGCATCGTCAGCGCCAGGCAGGCCAGCGGCAGCGACAGGCGCCACATCAACTCCCCCTTGGCCGGATTGGTACCGGCGGCAATCAGCTCCAGCGTCGGCAGGGTTTTGGTCTCCTTCTGCGCATCGCTCTCGGACGACTGCTGCGAAACGCGCATGCTGTAACGCTCGAACTCCATGCTCTGGAAATCGGCATCGCCCGGCTTGCCCTGGTAGCGGCGGCCGTTCTTCAGGACCAGATGGCGGTCACCGGATGGCAGCGTCTCGACCACACCTTCGCTGGCCACCACCACGGAAGTGCCCTTGGCGTCGACTTGGTTGACGAATACGTTGCGCACCACCGCGCTGCTGCCCGCGACGCCCTCCACGAAGAAGATACGGTTGGCCGACGAAGATTCCTTGAACTGGCCGGGAGAGACTTTCTGCAAATCTTCGCGCTTTGCGAAACGCTCAATGTACTCGGCACTCTTCGAGCGCGCCCACGGCGTCGCGTAAAAACTGAGCGCACCGGTCAGCAAGATCAGCGGCAAGGCAAACAGGAACACCGGCTTGATAAAGCGCGTCAGGCTGACGCCCGCAGCGAACCATACCACCATCTCCGAATCCTTGTAGATGCGGGTCACCACCATTAATACAGAAATAAAACTGGTGAAAATCAGGACAATTGGCAGATAATTCAGGGCTGCGAACGCAATAAGCGCGATGACATCGCTCGACGCCACCTTGCCGCCTGCGGCTTTGCCGAGGATCGAAATCAAGGTCCACGTCAGGAGGATCGAGAACAGCACTGTAAAGGAAGCCCCGGCAGAGCTAACCAGCTCTCGGCGGAGGGCGCGATGGAAGATCATTCGACGTTTATAATTCGTTCTACAAAATTAAGGAGAAACCAAATGGACTTTAGCATAAAAGCACTCGACGCCAAGAACACCATCGCCAGCGCCAAAAGCGGCTGCGTCGTGGTCGGCGTTTTCGAAAACAAGAAGCTCTCGAAAGCGGCTAAAGCCCTCGACAGCGCAGGTGAAATCACCGCTGCACTGAAATCCGGCGACATCACCGGCAAAGCCGGCACCACCCTGCTGCTGCGCGGCCTGAAAGGCGCTGCCGCCGAACGCGTGCTGCTGGTTGGCCTGGGTGCCGATGAAGCAGTCGCAGAAAAAGCCATCGGTTCCGCCATCAATGCCGCCATCAAGGCGCTGGGCACCGTCGCATCGGCCGACGCTATTATCGCACTGCCACTGGAAGAAGTGAAAGGCCGCGACGCCAACTGGGCGATCCGTTCCGTCGTACTGGCCGGCCGCGACGCCGTGTACCGCACCGACGCGCAGAAATCCAAGAAAGACCCGGCATGGGCCGGCCCGAAGAAAGTAGCCCTGGCGGTCGCAAGCAATTCCGGCAACAAGCTGGCGCTGTCGCAGGCCGTGGCCATCGCCAACGGCATGGAGCTGACCAAGGACCTGGGCAACCTGTCGGCCAACGTCTGCACCCCAACCTATCTGGCCAACGTCGCCAAGAAAATGGGCAAGGACTTCGGCTTTGAAGTGGAGATCCTGGACCGCAAGCAGATGGAAGCGCTGAAAATGGGCTCCTTCCTGTCCGTGACCAACGGCTCCGAACAGGCGCCTAAATTCATCGTCCTGAAGCACAAGGGCGGCAAGGCCAAGGACGCCCCAACCGTCCTGGTGGGCAAAGGCATCACCTTCGACACCGGCGGCATCTCGATCAAGGCCGGTCCTGGCATGGACGAGATGAAATACGATATGTGCGGCGCCGGCTCGGTGCTGGGCACGTTCCGCGCGATCGGCGAGATGGGCCTGAAATCCAACGTGGTCGGCATCGTGGCTGCATGCGAAAACATGCCATCCGGCCGCGCCACCAAGCCGGGCGACATCGTCACCTCGATGAACGGCCTGACCATCGAAATCCTGAACACCGACGCAGAAGGCCGCCTGATCCTGTGCGACGCACTGACCTACGCTGAGCGCTTCAATCCAGCCGCGGTGATCGACGTGGCAACCCTGACCGGCGCATGCATCGTGGCCCTGGGCCACCATAACAGCGGCGTGTTCGCGCGCGATGACGAAGCTGGCAATGCACTGGCCGAAGCCCTGATGGCATCGGGCAAAGCGACCGGCGACACTGCATGGCGCCTGCCGATCGGCGAGCAGTACAACGAGCAGCTGAAGTCCAACTTCGCGGACCTGGCCAATATCGGCTCCCCAGGCGGCGCATCCTGCACCGCGGCAGCCTTCCTGGAAAACTTCACCCGCAAGTATCCGTGGGCGCACGTCGATATCGCCGGCACTGCCTGGAAGTCGGGCGCCGCCAAAGGTGCAACCGGCCGCCCAGTGCCGCTGCTGACCAACTTCCTGATCGGCCGCGCAGGCTGATAACCTAACAAATTAGGGACAAAAAAAAGGGGACGTACCCATTAAAGGGTTACGTCCCCTTTTTGTTTTGGGGCTTTAGTAGATCGACGAGGTCGGCATTGGCTGCTGCGGCGGCGCACCGCGCGCAGCGGCGCCCTCCCCGCGTTGCAGCACGACCGTCAGCGTGGAAGGCAAGTCGAAGCCGGCGCCGGTCTGCTTGTCGACTATCTGGCCAGCTCCCAGCGTGAAAATGATATTGCCCCACTTGGAGGCATTCTGGCGCGCTTCGATCTGGTCGTAGGCCCAGACGTCTTCGCGGCGGCAATCCACGACCAGCGGCTGGGTACTCTTGTGCACCGTCACGCGTCCGGGGGAGGTGACAAACCAGCGCCCCCTGTCATTGGAGAGCACGCAGCCGATTGCAGACACTTGCTGGTGATCCAGCACGGTCTGCACCAATACCGACTGCTCGGTCGAGTCGAACAAGGTGGCGCAACCACCCAACGCCGCTGCGCACAGCGCAGCGGACGCTTTTCGACTCAGCCTGGATGGCATGCAGTCGGGCTCAGTCGGCCGACTGGCCTCGTTTTTGGCGCAGCCCCTGGATGACGTGCATGATGTCGTCCATGCTGTTCGCACCGATGCCCTGGAACGCGTCGAGGACTTCGTTCAGGACTTCGTTGCGCACTTCGGCGTCAGCAGCAGCGATGGCTTGCGGGCGCTGGGATGCAGCTTTTGCACTTGCCTCGCGTGCCGACTTGCGGCCGCTAGGCGACTTGCCGTGTTCCAGTGCCGCTTGCCAGATCAGCCAACGACGTTGTGTCTCATAAACCAGGTATTCTTCTGGCTTGTCTTCGCGCCGACGGACGATTTGGCCGTCCTTCTGCGCCCATGCTTCGAATGCAGATCGCATGTGTATTCCTTTAGTTTGCAGTGCTCGTTAAATCGGAATTAGTTTCCCTATATTACCACTTATTGACGTAGGACAACATTAAAATCCGTTGTGAATAAGCAAAAATACCCAGCTAAGTGGAAACAACTTCGATACCAACCTTTTAAGTATATTGACTTTTACGGTTGTTCATACCGTAATTTTAGTACCAATCTGATAACTAAGAAGCACTATTGGAAATTATTTTTGCGACGACACCTTTTTTGCGACAAGAAACCGCAATTTTGATGTCATCGTAGAATCATTGTTTGGCTCAAATACGACAGCTTCCCATAGCATAGTGAGTATTGATAAGATCTGCCCCCACGAATTAGAAAGACTGAAATGAAATTAGCCACTTGGAATGTTAACTCATTGAACGTTCGCTTGCCGCACGTTACGAAATGGCTGGGCGAAAACCCGGTGGACGTGCTGTGCATCCAGGAAACCAAGCTCACCGACGACAAGTTTCCGGTCAAGGAAATCGAGGAAATGGGCTACCAGGTGGTGTTCAGCGGCCAGAAAACCTATAACGGCGTGGCCATCCTGTCGCGCCATCCGATGCAAGACGTGGTCAAGAACAACCCACGCTACCCGGACGAACAACAGCGCATCCTGGCCGCTACCATCAACGGCATCCGCGTGGTCAGCGCCTATGTGCCGAACGGCCAGGCACTCGATTCGGACAAGTATACCTACAAGCTGGGCTGGCTGGCCGGCTTCTGCGACTGGCTGGGCGAAGAACTGGCGCGCAACCCGCACCTGGCCGTGCTGGGCGACTACAACATCGTGCCGGATATTCGCGACACCCACGATCCGGCGATGGAAGGCGACATCTTTTGCTCGGAGAAAGAGCGCGCTGCATTGAAAGCCCTGTTCGACCTCGGCCTGCACGACTCGTTCCGCCTGTTCGAGCAGCCGGAAAAGACTTTCTCGTGGTGGGACTACCGCATGCTGGGCTTCCAGAAGAACAAGGGCCTGCGCATCGACCACGTGCTGCTGTCCGCGCCATTGAAAGAGCGCTGCGTCTCCTGCGTGATCGACCGCGCGCCGCGCAAGTGGCAGCAACCTTCCGATCACGCTCCCGTGATCGCCACACTGACCTGATCGGCAGCCAACAGCGTGCCGGCGCATGCACGCTGGGCCGCTCAGAAATAGAATGATGTTTCTGACGATCTAGCGGGCCACCCCATGCGACGAAAGTTATCAGAGGCAAGCGACGGCGCGGTGCAATACGTGGCGTTGCGGCAGGCCCTGGCGCATGTGCGCAGCAACGACGACTTTCGCCACACCAAGCGATTGGGCGGCTTGCTCGAGCATCTCGTCATGAAAGTAGCGCAAGCGCGCGCATCGGTGTGCGCCTGATCGAAGCAAGCGACGTATCCATCATTTGGTCGCGCCAGTTCGATCAGAGTGCCAGCGCAGGCATCTTTGAACAGCAGCGCACCGCCACCATGATCGCAAGCGAAGTACACAGCTACCTCGCAGCTAGCCGCACATTTACGTTACACGACACCTTCAGACACCTGTCGTTACTTGTGGCCCTATGCGCCGCGCCACGATACTGGCCTCGCTGTGCATTCGCGCAGCGCCGCTTAGGCGGCAAAACCAAGCCTGAAGGAGAATGAACATGCCTGGACGTTTGAATCGTTCTTGCGCCGCCGATGGCGTGCTGGCGTATCAGGACACAGAGCAGGAAAATACCTTCCACTACTTCCCCGCCCGTATAGATGCCGTCCAAGGGGAAACGCTGCTGTCGTATAACGTGAAGTATTACGGCATCAATGCAGAGCCCTATTTTGTCGACCTGGGCAACCGCAACTACCAAAGCGTTGTTGGTACCCTGGTCAGCGGCCAGGCGGTGGCCGACATCACCAGCAGCCAACGCGCCGCCATCACGGCGGAGATCAAGCGCGTATTCAAAATGGCCAAGGGTGATGAAGTAAACCTGGTGCCGCTGGTGATGCAGAGCGTAACGGTGCAACCAATTACTTCCAAGATGCTGATCAACATGGGGTCGGGCGGCGAATCGACCTTCCCCGAACGATTCCAGCTCGGTACCCAGTTCGGCTTCAACATCGCCTCGGGCAACAGCCTGTTCGCCACCATTGTAGGCAACCAAGGCAGTCTCGATCAGCAGAACAGCCCGGACATCGGCCTGAATTTCTACGGCACGACTGAATTGCGCGCCGACAAGTGGGTAGCGCGCATCGAAGCCGACCTGTCGCAGGTATGGAGCTATACGCGCGACAAGATAGGCGGCGGGCTGAGCCTGGGATGGTTCAATCTCACTGGTTTCGACTACGACAAGATCGTGCAAGACTTGACCAAGAACAATATCATCAAGGTCACCTTCATCGAAGGCGGCGGCGGCAAGGAATTCGGCTTCGCGCTGCTGGAATCGACCAAGACCGTGTTCGAGGCCATCAATGCCCAGATCGCCAGCGGCGACGGCCTGTTCAAGTTCGAACCGAATCCCGTGCCAAAGGAACCGCCGCCTGCCAAGGACTCCCTGGGCGCGGACCTGCTGCCATGGCGCGTCAGCCTGAACATGTCGTTCGGACGGCAGACCTTTAGCCAGTCGATCAAGTACGAGCAAACCGTCGAATTCGAAGGCAATGTGGTCGTGCCGTTCAATGGCAACATGTCACTGGCCCAAGTATGCAACCGGCAAACCGAAACGAACTTCTTCGACCTCCAGCTCGGCAAGAACGGTTGCATCACGCCCGCAAAGTCGGACGGCCTGCAACAGCGCATGAAGCGCGAAACCGCCTTGAAGGACGCGAAGGTCAAGGAGTACTACGCCAAAGTCGAACAAGGTATATGGACACCGAGCCAGCTGCGCGACATGCTTGCCCTGCTGAATACCACGACTTTGTCGGAAAGCGCCGTCGCAGTCCGCCAGCCAGATGGCAGCTACGCACCACAGCGGGTACCGGAAAAAGACGCCATCGCCACATTGGAATCCATGGTGGAGTTGCTGACGGCAACGCCGGAGCACCCGGCGGCGACGGCCACCCCGCTGCCTTGGCAGGTTGGGACGGTATTTCCGCCGGACGGCCGCCGTCGCATTGCAGACACGAGCAAGGCACCCTGGAACGCAATTGGGCAGATCGAGGCGACCTTCCCGAACGGTAAGCTCGGCTATGGTACTGGTACCCTGTTGAATTCCAATTGCGTGATCACGGCAGCCCACGTGCTGTACAACAGCAAAATGGGCGGCTACGCAACGCGCGTGCGCTTTGCGCCAGCCCGCAACGGCGCCTACGATCCGCACGGCATTTTCGATGGCGACGGCTACCTGATCCCGGACGACTTCCCGGAGAATGAACGCAGCGTGGCAAACGACTATGGCATCCTGTTCCTGGAGAAGGCGGTGCCGGACGGCTTCGCTGCCTACCGCCTGCGCAATGCCGGCACCGATGCGCTGCGCGAACTGGTGGTGGAAGTGGCAGGCTACCCAGGCGACAAACCGCCGCATACGATGTGGTCGGCTGGCGGCATGCTAAGCGAAGTCCATAGCAGCGCATTGGGCTACCGCATTTCCACATTCGAGGGACAAAGCGGCAGCGCGCTGTCATATTTCGGTGGCCAGTCCTACGACATCGTCGGGATCCACGTTGGCGGCAATGATAATGCCAACTATGCTTGCCGCGTCACCGACAAAGTGCTCCAGACGGTGCGCGCCTGGATTCAGGAAAAGTATCCGATGCAGGTGGAAAGCGCTGCCGAATGCAAATAGGCCAGCTGTGTTCCGAAGGCCGCTAAGCGGCCTTTCGGTCCATCATGAGCTGGGCGCGCACGCCCAGCACCGGCTTCGAGAAAAGGTAGCCCTGGGCATAAGTACAGCCTTGCTCGCGCAATAGCTGGAACTGCCCTTCCGTCTCCACCCCTTCCGCCACCACCGACAGCTGCAGGCTGTCGGACAGCGCGATGATCGCTGCCACGATGGCGCGGTCTTCCGCGCTTTCTTCCAAGTCCTTGATGAAGGCGCGGTCGATTTTGATCTTGCGCACCGGGAAGCGTTTCAGGTAAGCCAGCGATGAATAGCCGGTGCCGAAGTCGTCGATCGACAGCCGGATGCCCATCGCATTGATCTGCCCCAGGATTTCCAGCGTCTGTTCGCCGTGCTGCATCAGCGCCGTTTCGGTAATTTCAAACTCGATCAGGGCCGGATCGATGCCTGTTTCCTCCAGCGTGCGCCGGATCGAGTCGACCAGGCCACGATGCATGAACTGGCGCGCCGACAGGTTGATCGCCATCGGCACCGGCTCCATGCCCTGGCGCTGCCACTCCATGCTTTGTTCGCAGGCACGGCGCATGACCCATTCGCCGATCGGCACGATCAGGCCGTTTTCTTCGATCAGCGGGATGAACTGGTCCGGCATCACCAGTCCGCCGGCCGGGCGGCGCCAGCGCAGCAGAACTTCCAGCGTAGCCAGGCGGCGTGTGGCAATGTCCATGATCGGCTGGTAGTGCAATTCGAATTGGCCAAGCTGCAATGCCGAACGCAGCGCGCTCTCCATTTCGAAGTGCATGGCCGCCGCCGTGTTCATCTCTTCGCTGAAATACTGGTAGTTGTTACGGCCCGATGCCTTGGCGTGGTACATCGCCGCATCGGCATTGCGCATCAGGGTGGCGACGTCGTTGCCGTCATCGGGATAGGTGCAAATGCCGATCGAAGGCGTGATATGCAGCAGGCGCCCTTCCAGCGGGATCGGCTCGGACAGCAGGTCGATGATCTTTTGCGCGACGTGGCTCGATTCGTCCGTGTCATGAATGCCTGGCAGCAGCACCACGAATTCATCGCCGCCAAGGCGCGCCACGGTGTCGCTGGCACGCACCGCCCCCACCAGGCGCGTTGCCACTTCCTTCAGCAAGGCGTCGCCGGTCATGTGGCCCAGCGAATCGTTGATCGTCTTGAAGCGGTCAAGATCGATAAACATGACTGCCAGGCGGCGTTCGGAGCGCTGGGCCGCCAGCATGGCGCGATCCAGGCGATCCGCCAGCAGTGCGCGATTGGGAAGGCCGGTCAGGCTGTCGTGATAAGCCATGTGATGTACCCGGGCTTCGGCCTGGCGGCGCTCCACGATCTCGGCCTGCAGCTGAGCGTTCGCGCCGGCCAGTTCGGCAGTGCGTTCCAGCACCCGCACCTCCAGCTCGTCGCGCGCGCGGCGCACCGCTTCCGTCGCTTCGCGGCGCAAGGTCACGTCGTCGATCAGCCATACCGAGCGGCCCTTGGGGTCGGCCATGTCGAACGGGCGCCCCGACAGGCGTGCCCAGAAGCTGCTGCCATCCTTGCGCACCAGCTGGTATTCGTAGGAGCTGGCATGCCCGGCAAGGAATTCCTTTTCCGTTGCCTTGCGCGCGGCGTCCCATGCCGCCAGGTCGGAATAGAAAGTCTGCACGCTGACGCCGGCCATCTCGCCGGGGCCGTAGCCGAACAGCTCCTCCATCTTGGCGTTGCAGCGCAGGTTGCGCCCCTTCTCGCACACGGATATGCCCATGACCGCACTGTCCAGGATCGCCTGGTTTTCCAGCAGCGCGTTACGCAGCGACTCTTCGTCGTGCTTTTGCGCGGTGCGGTCTTCAATGATCCAGATGGTGCCCTGGGTCGGGTCTTCCGGGTTCACCACGTAACCGATCAGTTGCGCCCAGAAGTCGCTGCCATCCTTGCGGCGCATCAGCGTTTCGGAGTGGAAGTGCTTGCCCTGGCTTAGCAGCGGGCCGGCAACGGCGCCAATCCGGTGGTAGGTCTCGTCATCGGGGTAGATCGCGCGGCCCGGCATGCCCAATGCCTCGTCGGCCTGGTAACCGAACATGCTTGCAAAGCCGCGGTTGTAGCGCGTGATCAGGCGGTTCTTGGTAAACAGGATAGAGATCGAGGCATTGGTCATGATGGCCTCGACTTCCATCTGGGTCTGGCGCGAGACGGTCACGTCTTCCAGGATCCAGATGGTGCCGCCCGCGTTATGCTCCTGGTCCACTGCCTGGGCGCGCACGCGGCACCAGATAATGCTGCCATCCTTGCGCACCAGCTCGCACTCGCGCAGTTCGAACAGTTTACCGGCGGCCAGCAAGGGGCCGGCCTGCAGGCCGAAGGCCGCGTGCTGCTCGACGTTTTCAAACAGCAGCGAAGCGTGGCGTCCGCGCAGTTCTTCCAGCGTATAGCCGAACATTTCAGCCATGCGCGGGTTGACCGTCATGATTTCCTGGTTCTTGGTGAACAGGATGCCGACCGAGGCATTATCCAGGATCGCCTTCTGCTCCAGCAGCAGGCGGCCCATCGCTTCGTTCGCCATGCGCTGCTCGTTGATGTCTTCCAGGATGAATACCGTGCCTTCCCGGGCATCGGCAGGATCCAGCGCGCGGCCGTTGGAACGGCACCAGAACAGGCTGCCGTCGCGGCGCCGCAATTGCAGTTCCAGCGTCAGCGGCGTGCCTTGCGCCAGCATCGGGAAGTATTCGTTACGAATGCGCAGCGCCTCTTCCGGCGTCGGATACAGGATGTCGCTCGGCGCGCCTTCCAGTTCCTGGCGCGCGTAGCCGAACATTTCAGCGGCGCGCATATTGCATTCGACGACATAGCCGTTCTTGGCGAGGATGATGCCGACTGCCGCGTTCTCCAGAATGGCCTGCTGCTCCAGCATGGCCTTGCGCAAGGCGCGCTGGTCGCGCTGGGCGCTGCTGATGTCGTTGAAGATGATGGTGGCGCCGCCATCCAGCCCGCCCGGCAACGCCTTGACTGTCAGTTGCACGGCAACGTAATTGCCGCTGGCGTTGACCAGCACACTGTCCCATTTGGGCGCTGTGCGCGGCGCCATGTTCGGCAAGGCGGCGGATACCACCAGCGCGGCATTGAGTTGCGCGTTCGCCTCGGCGCGCACATGGCGGGCAAACATTTCCACCACATTGCGTCCACGCGGGTCGGACTGCAGCAAGGCGTCGAATTCGGAGTTGGAAGCGAATACCAGGCCGTCGGCATCGCAGGCGCAGGCAGGCATCCCGACCAATTGCAGGGCATTGGCCACAACTTCAACATTACTCGAAACAGAATTCATGTACGCCTGGACTCCGGGGGTATCCAGCCGATCATAGCGTACAAAACTGGCCAGTCAAAGGGATGGCAGGGTTTGCTGACATTGTTACAACAAAAACATGTCTTTTTGCCGCCACGCAGCTCTTCCTGGTTGTTTCAACCGTGCGTAGGCTTTCGGCGCATTTTGGTATCTTCCGCAAGTTTGCTTATTTGATAAGTTGGTAAATCGAGGCTTATCGCAACTTAATAATTGATAGGAGTTGCCAGAATGTCGTTTGGTCCTTTGGATGGCAAGACAGCGCTGGCGTCATCGCCCTTAGGCGAGGCACCAGATGTCTCTTCGCTGGTCAGCAAGTTGGCCGACCACGCAATCCCGGGCGCGGTCGACCTGGCCGCGCAAGGCAAATTGCCGCCTGCCGCTACGCAACTGGCGCAGACCGCGCTTGGTGCCGGCCTGGGTGCGATTGCAGGCAGCGAAGCTTCAGCCGCAGCGCCGGCGTCCGCGCTGGCGCACAGTGCAAGCACGCTTGCCGCAGAACCCCGAACCGCTACAGCCCATGCTGTAGCTTCCCGCGCAGCAGAAGAAGCCGCGCCTGCCGCAGTGCCGGCAATTGCCAAGGCATTGCAAATCGAAGAACACCCGCTGGCCGGCCTGGCCATCCAGGACTTCATGGCGCCGGCTCCGGAATTTGCGCCGGCCGTCATGAAGCCTCGCCTGGCCGCGCTACAGCAAGCGGCCGGCGGCGGCCCCTTCGCCGCATTCCACGAGGGCAGCCGCCTGCTGCGCTTCTATTCCCCGCTGGAAGGCGACAAGGCCCTGCTGGTCGAAACGCTGACGGGGGAGGCGGCCCTGTCCTCCCCTTACCGCTTCACACTGGGGCTGCTGTCCAAGAGCTCCAGCATTGACCTGCAAGACCTGCTGGGCAAGAACGTCAGCGTCGGCGTACGGCTGGCCGACGGCAGCGAGCATTTCATCAACGGCTACGTCAATGTGTTCGGCTTCACCCGCTCGGATGGCGGCTTCGCCTTCTACCACGCCGAAATCGTTCCCTGGCTGGCCTTCCTGCAGCGCCGCACCAATTCCCGGATCTTCCAGGACGCAAGCGTGGTGGACGTCCTGACGCAGATCTTTACCTCCGATTACGGCAGCCTGGCCGCTTACGAATTCCGGACCGCGAAGACCTACCTGCCTGAAAACTACATTGTCCAGTACGACGAGACCGACGAACATTTCGTCAGCCGCCTGATGGAGAAATACGGCCTGTTCTACTACTTCGAGCACAGCGAAGAGGGCCACGTCATGGTGATCAGCGACGACTCGCGCGACAGTACTTTCTGCCCGCCGCAGCCGGCGCACGCCGAGATCGAGTTCAACGGCGGCAACCGCTGGCATGACCGCGACGCCGTCACTGCCTTCACGGCACGGCGCGTGCTGCAGCCAACCAAAGTCGCGCTCAACACATTCGACTTCAAGTCCCCCAACACGGTGCAATACGTGGAACTGCCGACCGCTTCGCGCCAGGGCGATGTGCCAACGCTCGAAGTCTACGACGGCAACCCGGCCTTCTCCTACAAGGACCGTGACAGCGGCGAGCGCGAGGCGCAACTGCGCATGGAAGCCATGGAATGGCAGGCCAAGCTGTTTGCCGGCAAATCCGATTGCCGCGGCCTGGCGCCTGGCCACACGTTCAAGCTGCACGGCCACCACTGGTTCGACGTCACGGACGAAAAGGACAACGACTTCCTGGTGATCGGCGTGCAGCTCGATTGCCGCAATAACTTCTTTGCCAGCGACCAGGAAGACGTCTATCGCAACAGCTTTACCGTGATCCGCCGCAAAATCCCGTATCGCCCGGTGCGGGAACATCGTTCGCCGCGCATGCCCGGCCCGCAGACAGCCACCGTGGTCGGCCCCAAAGGCCAGGAGATCCATACCGACCAGTATGGCCGCATCAAGGTGCAGTTCCATTGGGATCGCTACGGGCGCCGCGACGAAGCCAGCTCCTGCTGGATCCGCGTATCGCAGCCTTGGGCCGGCAAGGGCTGGGGCACGGTGTCCATCCCGCGCATCGGCCAGGAAGTGCTGATCGACTACCTGGAAGGCGATCCGGACCGCCCGGTCTGTACTGGCCGCCTGTTCAACGCCGACCAGCCGGCGCCTTACGCTCTGCCCGACGGCGCCCATATGATGGGCTTCAAGAGCCGTTCCACACCGGGCGGCGGCGGCTTCAGCGAGATGGTGATCCACGACTCCAAAGGTTCGGAGCTGATCAACATCCACGCACAGAAGGATATGGTCACGACCGTGCAGAATGCGCACGCGACCACCGTCAACGGACCACACCAGACCAACACCGTAAGCCAGGGTTACCAGCGCAACACGGTCAAGCAGCAGATCGAGATGGTGTCCGAGACAGCCTATATCGACATGCGCGCGAAGCAGCACATCGGCCTGACGGCGGAAACCGAGCATATCGCCCTGACGGCGAAGAAACACGTCGAGCTTGTGGCGCAGACCGAGCACATTTCGGCCACCGCCAAGAAACACGTCGAACTGAAGGCCGAGACCGAGCATATTGCGGCCACGGCGAAGAAACACGTCATGCTCAAGGCCGAAACCGAGCACGTGGAAATGGGCGCCAGCAAGTTTGTCGACATCAAGTCCGACACCCAGCACATCCACCTGACGGCCAATACCGACATTACGCTGCAGGTCGGCGCCAGCAAGATCGAACTGCGCGCCGACGGCACCATCACCATCCAGGGCAAATACGTCGACATCATCGGCAGCGACCGCATTGACCTGAACAAGTAGGATCGATAACGATGCAATACCACACCAACAGCGCAACTTTCGAGCTTCCGCCCCAGCTCAAAGACAAATCCATGCACATGTTCGTCGTGCGCGAAGACGGGCCCAGCGAGTTCAGCGTGGTCATCACCCACGCCGACGTGCCGCCAGAGGAAAGCCTTGCCGATTTCGGCGACCGCCTGCAAAAGGAACTTGGCCGCGCCCTGCCCCGCTTCCAGCTGCGTGGGCTGAAAGACTGCATGGTAGGCGGCTCGCCCGCCATCGAACTGGCCTACAGCTGGCGCAAGGACAGCAATTTCATGCACCAGCGCCAGGCCGTGGTGCTGGTCGAGGGCCCGGCGCCTGGCAGCCGCCAGGCCATGCTCATCGCCGCCACCTGCCCGGAATCGTTTACCGACGAATGGAATGCCGCCTTCGACGGCCTGCTGGCCTCCATGACGCTGCGCAATCCGCTGAGCGCCAGCGCCGCCGCGCCCAAGCGCAAGGTGGTGGCCGCTACAGAACCGTACACCTTCGCCCTCTCCGCCCGCCGGCGCAGCCTGCACGTCTACGCGAACCAGGGCGAGGCTTGCCGCAAAACCGATCCGCGCGAAGTGGAGCTGGACACCTGGGCCTTTTTCGATGCCGCCGGCAACCGCCTGCAAGCGCATTTCACCGTCCCCAATTCCTACGATCCAGGCCTGCGCAACACGGGCATGTACCAGCTCGCGGCCCATCCCGATCCTGAAGCCTCGACGTTGCTCGACAACCTGCACCTGGCGGCTATCTATGATCCGCCGCAGGACATCCCGAACCTGCCCCACCTTGGCGCCGTGCGCAGCTTCCTCGAGCAGCAAGTGGGCTGAACATGGCATACGCAGCCAGGCTGAATGACCCGATCGGTCATAGCCCGACCATGAGCTGGCTGCTCGGCGGCCTGATTGCCGCCGCGGCCATTGCCGTCACGGCGGTCGCCGTCGTCGGCACCGGCGGCCTGGCTGCCGCGGCCATCATCGGCGGTGCCGCGGCAGCCGGCGGCGGCATCGGCGAGGTACTGAGCACCATGAGCTGGGCGCCGAAAGAGGAAGTGGGCAATATCACCGCCACCGGTTCGCCCAACGTCTTTACCAACGGCCTGCGCGCCATCCGCGCCCACCTCGACACGGCCAAGTGCGACAAGCATACGGACGCCGAGAAAGTGGCGACCGGCAGCGGCAAGGTGTTCATCAACAGCATGCCGGCGGCAAGGGTGGACGATAAGACCACCTGCAGCGCCACCATCACCAAAGGCTCGCCCAACGTGAACATCGGCGGCGGAACCGTGCAGACCGATGAAATCCATGCGGAAGACCTGGTGCCAACCTGGGTCCACGTAGCCATGTTCGTGGCCGGCGCCGGAGCCGCCTTCGTGCTCGCCGCGCCGGCTGTCGCCATTGGCGGCATCGTCCTCGGCATTGGCGGCGGCTTTGCGGGAGACTACCTGGGCGGCAAGGCCTTTGGCCAGGGCTCCGACGGGCAAAAGTGGTCGATGCTGGGCGGCAGCCTGCTGGGTGGCGTACTTGGTGGCAAAGGAGGCGGATGGGTCGCTGCACGCTTCAAGCCTCCACGGCCCTTCGGCATTACTTCGGCGGCTTCGCGCGTCGGCCTGAGGGAGGACCTCGCGGCGGAAGCGGGCATTCCCCGTAATATTGGCGAGAAACCGGCCAACGTGTGGGGTTCATCCCTGGATCAGTTGAAGCAGTCGTTCGAAATGGATGGCGCGATCGTGGCGGACAAGCCCGCGCGCGCTTCGTCATCGGGCAACGCGCAGATAATCACGGTTGAAGGGAACCCTTACGGTATCAAGGAAGTCCAGTTCAGCCCCGAGAGCAACGTCAGTACCCACGGCGCCCAATACTATAAAATCACCTACGCCAATGGCAGCAAGGCGAAAATTATCGATCCCGAAGGCGGCTATAAATTGTCGTTCAAAGACGGCGAGCCGCTGTACGACAAGAACACCACCTACCTTAACCCCCAGGGACAAGAGATTATCTTTGATCCCAAAACCAACAAGTGGGTACCCAAGTGACAGAACAGACCCCGTCCATTGCCATCGACTGGACAGCGCCGATTATTCCATCGGTTTCCCTCGCCGGGATAGCAATCGGCTTAAGCGCCGATGCGATCGAACACAATTTGTCCCGCTACCTGATGGCTGGCAGCGAAGACCTGTACCGCTTCGAGCATTCGCCAGTGCTGCAACTGAAAAGGAGCCAGTCCGCTGCGGACGACCTGTTCGTATTCAGCGTGCACGACATGGCGCTGACCAACTGGCGCCTGCGCTACGACTCACCGGAGCATCCGGCTGTCAATCCGAGGGCGCTGGGCATCATCATCCGCAACGGGAAAGTGCATGCGGTGAAAGCGTGGCAGTTCGAGTATGTGGAAGAAGGCCAACTGCCGACCGCGTCCTACCAGGGGAAGCTGCCAGGCAACGTAGGCCTGGGTGCCGATGTCAGCGAGCTGCTGGCGCATGCCGAGCTTCACTACGACGACGCGGAAGAAGTGCTGTACACAGGCCCGGAGTATGGCGGCCTGGAGATCACGGGCTACGGCAGCCTCGATGATTATCCCGAACAGCCGATCCTCGCGATCACTGTCATCCCCGAAGGCTAAGCCATGTCGCAAGCAGCCAGGCTGAATGACCCGATCGGCCATAGCCCGACCATGAGCTGGCTGCTCGGCGGCCTCATTGCCGCCGCGGCCATTGCCGTCACGGCGGTTGCCGTCGTCGGCACTGGCGGCCTGGCTGCCGCGGCCATCATCGGCGGCGCTGCGGCGGCCGGCGGCGGCATCGGCGAGGTAATGAGCACCATGAGCTGGGCGCCCAAGGAAGAAGTGGGCAATATCACCGCCACCGGTTCGCCCAATGTCTTCACCAACGGCTTGCGCGCCATCCGCGCCCACCTCGACACCGCCAAGTGCGACAAGCATACCGATACGGAAAAGATCGCGACTGGCAGCGGAAAGGTATTCATCAACAGCATGCCGGCAGCAAGGGTGGACGACAAGACCACCTGCAGCGCCACCATCACCAAAGGCTCGCCCAACGTGAATATCGGCGGCGAGACCGTGCAGACCGACGAGATTCATGCTGAAGACCTGGTCCCGACCTGGGTTCACGTGGCTATGTTCGTGGTCGGCGCAGGCGCCGCCTTCGTATTGGCAGCGCCTGCGGTAGCAATTGGCGGCATTGTTGGCGGTATCGCCGGGGGCTTGGGCGGAGGCATGTTGGGAGGGAAGCTATTCGGCGAGGGGACAGACGGCCAGAAATGGTCCATGCTTGCTGGAAGCTTGCTCGGTGGCTGGTATGGTGCGAAATGGGGCAGTGCCCGTATGGCCGCAGGGGAGTATCCGCCCATTGCGATGCGATCGGAAGGCCTAGAGGTTGCAGTGGCAACCGAAGGACCACGGAACGTGCCTTTCAAGAGGTCCGATTTGTCCGTTTCGCTGGACGAATCGGGGGAAGGCACCGTCAATGTAAGAGCCGAAGGCGAGGACCATACGGTAGGCCTGATCAGCATGACCGACGGCAGTCCTCAGTTCTATCTCGACAATCGCGTCGTCACTTCCGCTGGCGAATCGATCAAGCTGAAGCTCGAAGGCGGGAGTCTTACCGAGGCTGCGCTGGAAGAAACCATTGCTGCATATCAGGGGCTCTATAATAAGCCACCGCCAAGCTTATCCGGCTCACTGGCTGACAAGAACCTGGCGAACTTCAGGAAAGAGTTCGCACTGCTGCGGGACCAGAACCCGGGCAAGAGTAACCAGGCCATTGCCGACATGGCTATACGCCGCATATCATTCGGCGCAAATCGCATAAAACTTGGTTATGGAGATTTGACAACCAAGATAAGCAATTTCGACTCGAACGGGGTGCCGACAAGTGTATTCGTCAACGGACGACCAAACAAATAGCGACTCAATATGAATCAGAAAATTTTGAACCCGGACCTGACGAAGAAAATCGGCATGGTGCTTGGCAGGGAGATCGACCCATCCGAGTTCGGCAACGTAAACGGATTCAGTGACTTCTCCGAGGCCGACCTCGAGGAATTCCGGGCACTCGAGAAGCGTAGCGGGATTTTGGCGGTATCCTATATTCGATTCAGGCTCGGTGGAAGCGCCGACCTGAACACCGTGACTTCATACTATGCGACCGTTATCCAGCATGGCGTACCAGTTGAAGAATGGGTGAAGTCTTAAACGGATTCGAAAGACTGCTTGGTAATGACGGCTCTCCGTGGTTTGAACACAATCTGGAGCTGGCTGGCGAAGCATTGAATGAATTTTCTTCCGCAGAGTGGCGCAACTTGCAGTCCAGGGTTCTATCGTCCTCCGCGTGGGTTACTCTCACATTTATGCTGAGCAAATACGATGCCCTGCTAAGTGGCGTAAGGGAATACGACAACTACTGGTCTGACGTCGCGATAACCGATGCAATTGCCTTCCTGGAGACGTTTTTGGGCGAGGATTGGGCTGCATTGGGAATAATGGCGGAGGAACGTCCTCGGCTATGGCAGAGCGCGTGCGCGCAGACACTGAGCGAAGCCACGAACACGGCATGCAGTGTCGACTTACTACTGGGACTTTTGCGAGTCGGAGACGACGACGTGACGGTCGCCGTGCTCGACTCCATCAATGCACTGACCTCGTCCGGCCTGGACGTTTCAGTCCATGCCACGCAACTGCGTAGCGCCATCGCGCAAGCAAGAGCAAACGCTGGTGCGGCGGCATCTTGCATGCTGGACGCACTCGATGAAAAATTGTCCCCGGCCTGAAACGGCCAGGCGCGCAAGCGCCCAGCCGCCAGACCGAGCGCATCACCTGCTGCATTAGGCGGCAGGCACCCTCACCCAACCTTCCATCAACACCCGTGCACTGCGGCTCATGATGGCTTTCTTCACAGTCCACTCACCGTTTTCCTGCATCGCTTGCGCACCGACGCGCAGCGTGCCCGATGGATGGCCGAAGCGGACCGCTTCGCGTTCGCCGCCGCCGGCCGCGAGGTTGACCAGCGTGCCGGGAATGGCGGCCGCCGTGCCGATGGCCACGGCGGCGGTGCCCATCATGGCGTGGTGCAGCTTGCCCATCGAGAGCGCGCGCACCAGCAGGTCGATATCGCCGGCCTGCACCTGCTTGCCGCTGGAAGCGGTATAGCCGGCCGGCGGCGCGACGAAAGCGACTTTCGGCGTGTGCTGGCGGTTGGCAGCTTCCGACACGTCCTTGATCAGGCCCATGCGCACAGCGCCGTGGGCACGGATGGTCTCGAATTTGGCCAGCGCTGCGGCATCGCCGTTGATCGCTTCCTGCAGCTCAGTGCCGGTGTAGCCGATAGCGTCCGCGTTGATGAAGATGGTCGGGATGCCGGCGTTGATCATGGTCGCCTTCAACGTGCCGACGCCTGGAACTTCCAGGTCGTCAACCAGGCGGCCGGTGGGGAACATCGAACCGCCCGCCCCCTCTTCTTCCGCCGCCGGGTCCATGAATTCGAGCTGCACTTCAGCGGCCGGGAAGGTCACGCCATCGAGCTCGAAGTCGCCGGTTTCCTGCACTTCGCCATTGCTCATCGGGATGTGGGCGATGATGGTCTTGCCGATATTGGCCTGCCAGATGCGCACCACGGCCATGCCGTCGCGCGGCACGCGCGCCGGTGCCACCAGGCCGCCGCTGATCGCGAACGCACCTACGGCTGCCGACAGGTTGCCGCAGTTGCCGCTCCAGTCCACGAAGGCCTTGTCGATGCTGACCTGACCGAACAGGTAGTCCACGTCGTGGTCGGATCGAGTGGATGCCGACAGGATCACCGTCTTGCTGGTGCTCGAGGTCGCGCCGCCCATGCCGTCAATCTGCTTGCCGTATGGGTCCGGGCTGCCGATCACGCGCAGCAGCAAGGCGTCGCGCGCCTTGCCTGGCACTTGCGCCGCTTCCGGCAGGTCCTGCAGCCGGAAGAACACGCCCTTGCTGGTGCCGCCGCGCATATACGTGGCCGGCACCTTGATTTGCGGTTTATGTGTGGTCATTTATGCCGCCTTTGCCGATTCCAGGAAGTCCTGAGCGAAGCGCTGCAGCACGCCGCCTGCCTCGTAGATCGATACGTCTTCCGACGAATCGAGGCGGCAGGTAACCGGCACTTCCACGCGTTCGCCGTTCTTGCGATGGATCACCAGGGTCAGCGTGGCGCGCGGTGCGCGTTCGCCGATCACATCGAAGGTCTCGGTGCCGTCGATGCCCAGGGTCAGGCGGTTCACGCCCGGCTTGAACTCCAGCGGCAGCACGCCCATGCCCACCAGGTTGGTGCGGTGGATGCGCTCGAAGCCTTCGGCCACGATGGCCTCCACGCCAGCCAGGCGCACGCCTTTCGCTGCCCAGTCGCGCGACGAGCCCTGGCCGTAGTCGGCGCCGGCGATCACGATCAGCGGCTGCTTGCGGTCCATATAGGTTTCGATGGCTTCCCACATGCGGGTCACTTTACCCTCCGGCTCGACACGGGCCAGCGAACCGGCCTTGATGCTGCCGTCGGCATTGCGCACCATTTCGTTCTTCAATGTCGGGTTGGCGAAGGTGGCGCGCTGCGCGGTCAAGTGGTCGCCGCGGTGGGTTGCATAGGAGTTGAAGTCCTCTTCCGGCAGGCCCATTTTGTGCAGGTATTCCCCTGCCGCGGAATCCATCATGATGGCGTTCGATGGCGACAGGTGGTCGGTCGTGATGTTATCGCCCAGCACGGCCAGAGCGCGCATGCCGCTCAGGGTACGCTCGCCTGCCAGCGCGCCTTCCCAGTATGGAGGACGGCGGATATAGGTCGATTGCGGACGCCAGTCGTACAGCGGCTCGGCGCGTTCGGCCGCTTCTTCGCTGCGCGCGAACATCGGGATGTAGACCTTGCGGAAGTGGTCCGGCTTGACGGAGGACGCGACGATGGCGTCGATCTCTTCGTCGGTCGGCCACAGGTCCTTCAGGGTGATCGGCTTGCCCGCTGCATCGTGGCCCAGCACGTCCTTCTCGATGTCGAAGCGGATGGTACCGGCAATGGCGTAAGCCACCACCAGCGGCGGCGATGCCAGGAAGGCCTGCTTGGCGTATGGGTGGATACGGCCGTCAAAGTTGCGGTTGCCCGACAGGACGGCGGTGGCGTACAGGTCGCGCTCAACCACTTCCTTCTGGATCACAGGATCGAGCGCGCCGGACATGCCGTTGCAGGAGGTGCAAGCGTAAGCGACAACGCCGAAGCCCAGCTTTTCCAGCTCAGGCATCAGGCCTGCTTCTTCCAGGTACAGCGTGACGGCTTTCGAGCCAGGCGCCAGCGAAGACTTGACCCACGGCTTGCGCAGCAGGCCGGCCTTGTTCGCATTGCGGGCCAGCAGGCCGGCGGCGATCATGTTGCGCGGGTTGTTGGTATTGGTGCAGCTGGTGATGGCGGCGATGATCACGGCGCCGTCAGGCATCTTGCCCGGCTCGTTTTCCACCACGCCGCTGATGCCGCGCGCAGCCAGTTCGCTGGTCGGAACGCGCTTGTGCGGATTGGACGGGCCGGCGATATTGCGCACCACGGTCGACAGGTCGAACTTCAGCACGCGCTCGTATTCCACCTTGGCCAGGTCGTCCGACCACAGGCCGGTATGTTTGGCATAGGTCTCCACCAATTCCACCACCTCGTCGTCGCGGCCGGTCAGCTTCAGGTACTTGATGGTCTGTGCGTCGATGGAGAACATCGCGGCGGTGGCGCCGAATTCCGGCGCCATGTTCGAGATGGTGGCGCGGTCGCCCAGGGTCAGCGCGGTCGAGCCTTCGCCGTAGAACTCCAGGTAGGCCGATACCACTTTCTCCTTGCGCAGGAATTCCGTCAGCGCCAGCACGATGTCGGTGGCGGTGATGCCTGGCTGCGGCTTGCCGCTCAGCTCGACGCCGATGATGTCCGGCAGGCGCATCCAGGATGCACGGCCCAGCATCACGGTTTCCGCTTCCAGGCCGCCCACGCCGATGGCAATCACGCCCAGCGCGTCGACCATCGGGGTGTGCGAGTCGGTGCCGACCAGGGTGTCCGGATAGGCCACGCCATCGCTCACCTGGATGACCGGCGACATGCGCTCCAGGTTGATCTGGTGCAGGATGCCGTTGCCAGGCGGGATCACGTCGACGTTCTGGAACGCCTTCTTGGTCCAGTTGATGAAGTCGAAGCGGTCTTCGTTGCGGCGGTCTTCAATGGCGCGGTTCTTGTTGAACGCGTCCGGATCGAAGCCGCCGCATTCCACTGCCAACGAGTGGTCGACCACCAGCTGGGTCGGCACCACCGGGTTGACCAGGGCAGGATCGCCGCCCTGCTCCGCGATCGCGTCGCGCAGGCCGGCCAGGTCGACCAGCGCGGTCTGGCCCAGGATGTCGTGGCACACCACGCGCGCCGGGAACCACGGGAAGTCCAGGTCGCGCTTGCGCTCAATCAGTTGCGACAGCGACGCGGTCAGCGTGGCAGGGTCGCAGCGGCGCACCAGGTTTTCCGCCAGCACGCGCGAAGTGTACGGCAGCGTGGCATAGGCGCCCGGCTTGATCGCATCGACCGCTTCGCGCGCGTCAAAGTAATCCAGCTTGGTGCCCGGGAGTTGTTTGCGGTATTGGGAGTTCATGATTACTTGCGGTCCTTGATCGGTACGAAGGCCAGGTCTTCAGGGCCAACATAATTGGCGCTTGGACGAATGATCTTGTTGTCGATGCGCTGCTCAATGATGTGCGCCGACCAGCCGGAGGTGCGCGAAATCACGAACAGTGGGGTGAACATGGCGGTCGGCACGCCCATCATGTGGTACGACACGGCGGAGAACCAGTCCAGGTTCGGGAACATCTTCTTGACTTCCCACATCACCGATTCCAGGCGCTCGGCGATGTCGAACATTTTCATCGAGCCCGCTTCCTGCGACAGGGAGCGCGCCACTTCCTTGATCACCACGTTGCGCGGGTCGGACACGGTGTACACCGGATGGCCGAAGCCGATCACCACTTCCTTGTTGGCGACGCGGCTGCGGATATCGGCTTCCGCTTCATCCGCGTTTTCGTAGCGCTGCTGGATGTCCAGCGCCACCTCGTTGGCGCCGCCGTGCTTGGGACCGCGCAGTGCGCCGATCGCGCCGGTGATGGCGGAGTGGATGTCGGAGCCGGTACCGGCAATCACGCGGCTGGTGAAAGTGGAAGCGTTGAACTCGTGCTCCGCGTACAGGATCAGGGAGGTGTGCATCGCGCGCACCCACGATTCGGACGGCTTTTCGCCGTGCAGCAGGTGCAGGAAGTGGCCGCCGATGGTTTCATCGTCGGTTTCCACGTCGATGCGCTTGCCGTTGTGGCTGTAATGGTACCAGTACAGCAGCATGGAGCCGAAGGATGCCATCAGGCGGTCGGCGATGTCGCGCGCGCCGGCGATATTGTGGTCGTCCTTCTCAGGCAGGCAGCAGCCCAGCACGGAAACGCCGGTGCGCATCACGTCCATCGGGTGGGCGGAAGCCGGCAGCGCTTCCAGCGCCGACTTCACGCCTTGCGGCAGGCCGCGCAGGGATTTCAGCTTGGATTTGTAGCCTTTCAATTCGGCCATGTTCGGCAGCTTGCCGTGCACCAGCAGGTAGGCGATTTCTTCGAATTCGCAGGTGGTGGCCACGTCCAGGATGTCGTAGCCGCGGTAGTGCAGGTCGTTGCCGGTCTTGCCGACGGAGCACAGGGCGGTATTGCCGGCTGCAACGCCGGACAGGGCTACGGATTTCTTAGGCTTGAAGGCTGGGGCTTGCTCGGTCATTTTGGTCTCTCCTCGGATCGTCGAATTATTTTTTGGCGGCTGCGAACAGGGCGTCCAGCTTCTGCTCGAAGTCGTGATAGTTGATGCGCTCGTACAGTTCGGCGCGGGTCTGCATGGTGTCGACCACGTTCTGCTGGGTGCCATCGCGGCGGATCGCGGTGTACACGTTCTCGGCTGCCTTGTTCATGGCGCGGAAGGCGGACAGCGGGTACAGCACCAGGCCCACGTCGGCGGATTTCAATTGCTCGACCGTGAACAGCGGGGTCGAACCGAATTCGGTGATGTTGGCCAGCACCGGCACTTTCACGGCGGCGGCAAACTGCTTGTACATGTCCAGCGAAATCATCGCCTCAGGGAAGATCATGTCGGCGCCGGCTTCCACGCAAGCCACGGCGCGGTCGATGGCCGCATCCAGGCCTTCCACGGCCAGCGCGTCGGTGCGCGCCATGATGACGAAATTCTCGTCGGTGCGAGCATCCACGGCGGCCTTGATGCGGTCGATCATTTCGCCCTTGGTGACGATTTCCTTGCCCGGACGGTGGCCGCAACGCTTGGCGCCCACCTGGTCTTCGATATGCATGGCGGCGGCGCCGAACTTGATCATCGACTTCACGGTGCGCGCCACGTTGAAAGCGGAGGCGCCGAAGCCGGTGTCCACGTCCACCAGCAATGGCAGGTCGCACACGTCGGTAATACGGCGCACGTCGGTCAGCACGTCGTCCAGGTTGGAAATGCCCAGGTCCGGCAGGCCCAGGGAGCCGGCAGCCACGCCGCCGCCCGACAGGTAGATCGCCTTGAAGCCGGCACGCTTGGCCAGCAGGGCGTGGTTGGCGTTGATCGCGCCCACCACCTGCAGCGGGGATTCTTCTTGCACGGCCTTGCGGAAGGCGGCGCCTGCGGAGTATTGGCTCATGATGTCCTTTCTGTTTGAGGAATGTTTGCCGTCCATAGTGCAAGTGGCGTGCCAACCGTCGCTATCCAGCAAAATCAAGCACTTGCAACGCGCGCGCCAGAGTATAATGTTTCAAGTTGAAACACGTGAAACGTTTCAGGTGAAACATGCGACATTCCACTCCCCTGTCCTTTGACCCTGCCGACAAGCCCGTGATCTGGACAGTTTCCGTCTCGCGCTTGTCGGAACTGTTCCGCGACATCACGCTGGAATACGACGCCCTGGCCGATATCGAACCGATCAACCTTGGCTTCGACGAGGCCGCGCGCCATATCCGCGAACGCCTGGCGACGGAGCGCTGCGATGCGGTCATTGCAGCGGGCTCCAATGCGGCTTACCTGAAAGGCCGCCTGTCGGTGCCGGTGGTAATCGCCAAGGCCAGCGGCTTCGATTTCATGCAAGCCCTGGCCCGCGCCCGCAAGGTTTCCGACCGCATCGGCGTGATCACCTACCAGGACGACATGCCAGCACTGGCCGAATTCGCCGCCACCTTCGGCGTGCCGATCGAACAGCGCACTTACGCCACCGAAGAAGATGCACGCGCCCAGATCAATGACCTGAAAGCCTCGGGCATCAAGGCCATCGTCGGCGCCGGGCTGATTACCGACCTGGCCGAGGAAGCCGGTCTGACCGGCGTGTTCGTCTACTCCGCCGCTTCGATCCGACAGGCCTTCGACGATGCACTGGAGCTGGCGCGCCTGGCGCAGCTCGAAACCAATCGCAGCCGCCGCCACGTGGTGGCCGACACCCTGCGCGCCAAGCATGGCCTGGCCGACCTGCGCGGCGAGTCCGAGTCGATGGAGCGCGTGCGCCAGGCAGTCGTGCTGTACGCGAAATCGCCTGCCACAGTGCTGATCCAGGGCGAGACCGGCTGCGGCAAGGAACTGGTGGCGCAAGCCATCCACCGCGAATCCCCGCGCACCCTGGGCGGCGCCAACCGTCCTTTTGTCGCGGTCAACTGCGGCGCCATCGCAGAATCGCTGCTCGAATCGGAATTGTTCGGGCACGAAGAAGGCGCCTTCACCGGCGCGCGGCGCGGCGGCCATGCAGGCCTGTTCGAAGCGGCCAACCGCGGCACCCTGTTCCTCGATGAAATCGGTGAAATGCCCCTTGCACTGCAAACGAGGCTGTTGCGCGTGCTGGAGGAACGTGAAGTGGTACGGGTCGGCGGCACGCGGCCGATCCCCGTCAACGTGCGCATCATCAGCGCCACCCATTGCGACCTCGAAGCACGGGTGCGCGAGGGCCGCTTCCGCGCCGACCTGTTCTACCGCCTGGCCGTGCTGCGCCTTTCGCTGCCGCCGCTGCGCGAGCGCCCGACCGATATCCTGCCGCTGGCCGAATGGTCGCTGCGCACCGCGCTGGCCAGCCTTGGCGCGCGCGCCCATCCCAACCTGCCGGCCGAACTGGCGGCCTGCGCGCCCCTGCTCCTGCGCTACGACTGGCCGGGCAATGTGCGCGAACTACGAAACCTGACCGAGCGCCTGGCCTTGTTCCTCGCTGCCGAACCGCTGCAGGCGCTGACGCCGAGCTTCGTCGTGGGTGTTGCGCCGGAACTGGGTACGCTTGCGCACGCCGCGCCGCAATCGGCCCCGCTTTTGCCAAGCTTCCCGCATGCCAGCGCGGCGGAAAGCGTTTCCGAGGTACTGGCCCGCTTTGGCGGCCGGCGCGACGCTGCCGCCGATTACCTGGGCATCAGCCGCACCACGCTATGGCGCCGCCTGCGCGAGGAGCAGCAGACCTAATTCGCCCGATGCGCGGAAACCACACAAGATTGCATTATTGATAATATTGTAGTATTGTCCTGGTGATGTTCTCAGGGGTATTTCCATGGAATATCGCAGGGAAATTGACGGTCTGCGGGCAGTTGCCGTCCTGCCGGTCATCCTGTTTCACGCAGGGTTCCAGCTCTTTGGCGGCGGCTTTGTTGGCGTCGATATATTCTTTGTCATCAGCGGCTACCTGATCACGACCATCCTGATCCTCGAATTGGAAGGCGGCCAGTTCTCCATCCTCAATTTCTACGAACGGCGGGCGCGCCGCATCCTGCCCGCGCTATTCCTGCTGCTGCTTGCCTGCCTGCCGTTCGCCTGGTTCTGGCTGGTGCCCGACGACTTGAAGGGCTTTTCGCAAAGCCTGGTCGCCGTTACCGCCTTCGCATCCAATATCCTGTTCTGGCAGCAGAGCGATTACTTCGACAGTTCCGCCGAATTCAAGCCCCTGCTCCACACCTGGAGCCTGGCGGTCGAAGAACAGTTCTATCTGGTGTTTCCTTTGTTCCTGATGGCGTTCTGGCGCCGCAGCCAGCGCATGCTGCTACCGGTGCTGGCGGGTACGGCGCTGGCCAGCCTCGGCGCCGCACACTGGGGCGTTGCCAGGGATCCCAGTGCCGCCTTCTTCCTGCTGCCCACACGCGGCTGGGAGCTGGCCATCGGCGCACTATGCGCCTGTTACCTGTCGCGGCCCGGCACCGGCAAGCATTCGCCGCGCACGCGCGAACTTGCCAGCCTGGCCGGCCTGGGCCTGATCGGCTTCAGCATCTTCGCCTTCAGCAAATACACGCCCTTCCCCAGCCTGTACGCACTCCTGCCAACTGTCGGTGCTGCAATGATCATCCTGTTCGCAGCGCCGTCGACCGCAGTCGGCAAGATCCTTGGCAGCCGGGCGCTGGTCGGTGTTGGACTGGTCAGCTATAGCGCCTACCTGTGGCACCAGCCTGTCCTGGCTTTCGCGCGCCATCGCAGCGTGGACGGCCCCAGCCCGGCGTTGATGGCCAGCCTGGTGGTGTTGACCATGGTTCTGGCCTACCTTAGCTGGCGATTTGTCGAAAAGCCTTTCCGCAACCGCAGCAAATTCGGACGCACGCAAGTGTTTGCTTTCGCCATCGCTGGCTCGCTGCTGTTCTTCAGCATCGGCATAGTGGGCCACAAGACCGACGGCATGCGCAGTGTCAAGACCACGCCCCTGCAGCAGGAAGTACTGCGTACGGTCGCCGCCAGTCCCAAGCGGGCCGCGTGCCATACCAAGGGACGCGACTACCGCAAGCCGCAAGACGCCTGCGCCTTCAATGCGCCTGACGGCGAATGGGCGGTATTTGGCGACAGCCATGCGGTCGAGCTGGCATACGCGCTGGGAGAAGAGGTGGCGGGCAGGCACGAGGGTGTGCGCCAGTTCACCTTCAGCGGCTGCACGCCAGCGTACCGGCGTCCTGACGCAAACCCCGGTTGCAGCGATTGGACGCGCGAGACGGTCGAATTCATCGCCGGCGACCCGCACATCAAGGAGGTGGTGGTCAGCTATCGCATTCACAGCGCGCTGTTCGGCGACCATGAAGGCATTTACCCCCGGCTGCCGGACGAATTCGGCGATGCCAGGCGCAGCGCCATCTGGGCTTCCTACAAGACGATTCTGAGTCGTTTTATCAGCGCCGGCAAACATGTGACCGTGGTACTGCAAGCGCCTGAGCTACCGCGCCAGATAGATAAACTGATACGGCATGCCGGCGATCCGCGCACGGTCGACGGGGTCACCTCGGAATGGTGGCGCCGCCGCAGCGCCTATGTGGAACAGCGGCTGGCCGAATTGCCGGCCGGCGTGCACATCGTGCGGCCGGATGCGTTGTTCTGCGATGCTGCGCACTGCTATGCTGTAAAAGACTCCAAGGCCCTGTATTTCGATGACGACCATATGTCCACCTTCGGAGCCAGGCTGGTAGCGCACGGCATCGTCGCCGGGCAGGCGCGCGCTTGCGAAACCCACTGCCCGCTAGAATCGACGGCATGGACGAGCACAGCGAGAAAGAGTCATTAAAGGAACAGATGGGCCGCATCATTGAAGAGGCGCGCATGATACTGCCAGGTATCCAGGCCCTGTTCGGTTTCCAGGCCATCGCCGTCTTCAATGACCGCTTTGAAAAGCTGCCGGTCTACGCCCAGGACTGCCACGCCGCGGCCCTCGCCATGGTGGTGCTGGCCATAGCGCTGGTCATGCTGCCAGCCGCCTACCACCGCCTCGCCGAACCGGGCCAGGTGTCGATGCACGCGATTACCATTTCCTCCCGCGCCATCTGCTACGCCCTCGCGCCGCTGGCCGCCGGCCTTGCACTTGACATTGCCGTGGTCCTCTACATGGTGACCGGCAGCGATATGGGCAGCGCAGCCGGTGGCCTGGCCGCGTTCCTGCTGCTGATTGGCGTGTGGTTCATCTTCCCGCTGCTCGCCCGGCGGCGCCGTGCCTGACACAACCGCCCGTCATCCGATTCGACCGCTCGTCATTTCGCTGGAACGGCACCCGGGGCGATACGGTATGCTCCCATTCCATGAAAAGAGAACATTATTACTGGCTGCTGCAGGCGCTTGGATGGAGCGGCGTCGCATTGTTTGTCGCCGTCGTCAATAAGCTTCACGTCACCTATTTTCCGCTTGCCGCATGGTGCGGGTTGAGCGGCCTGGCCTTGACCGCGCTGTGGCGCCGCCTGTGCAATTTCCGGCTGAAACGCGGCAAGCGCCTTAGCTGGCAAGCTGCCGCACTTTCAGCTTCCGTCATGGGGCTGGCGCAAACTGTCAGCAACACAGTGGTTGACTATTACGTATCGGGCGCCAACTGGTATGTCGGCAGTCCGGTGTGGTTCATGATGCTGCTGTCGTTCTGGATCGGCGTCATGCTGGCCTGGAATGTCTGCTATATGGCGACCCTGTCCTTGCGCCGCAACCAGCGCCTGGAAGCGGAAGCTTTGCTGCTGGAGGCTGAGACCTTGCGCCTTGAAGTCCTGGCGAAGGATGCGGAACTGCGCGCACTGCAGGCCCAGGTCAACCCCCACTTTTTCTTCAATAGTCTGAACAGCGTGCGCGCCCTGCTCTACCAGGACACCGATTCCGCAGCCAATATGATCGACCAGCTGGCGACGCTGATGCGCTATACGCTGGTGTCAAGCTACAGCGATTGCGTTCCGCTGGACGAAGAACTGGCTGCTGTACGCGCCTACCTCGCAATCGAGAAAATCCGCTTCGAGGAACGGCTGCAATTCGCCATCGACATCGGGCAGGACATGGAGGCGATCACAGTTCCGCCGATGGCGCTGCAAACGCTGGTCGAAAATGCCGTGAAATACGGCGTCGAGCAATCGTCCAGCGGCAGTGCAATCAACATCCGCGCCCGCCGCGCCGAGCGCAGCGTCATCATCGAAGTGGCCAACCAGGGCAGCATCCGCGCAAGCCGCAAGTCGACCGGTGTCGGCGTGCGCAACGCCCGCAAGCGCCTGATGCTGTCCAAGGGCGAACACGCCACTTTGGACCTGGCAGAAAACGATGGCTGGGTGCGCGCCACCTTGCGCTTCCCGATCGCAGCTTAAAGGATTCGACAACATGAACCGACATCGCCCCTTCATCACCCGCCTTGGCTGGTTCCCTACACTGCAATTCGTCGGATGGGGAATGCTGTTCCTGCTCTTCATCCTCGGCAATGGCCGCTATACCAATGCCAGGATCGTGGCCTCCTTGGTCCTGGTGTTTGGCAGCGGCTGGCTGTTGACCAGCGCATGGCATCGCCTCTTCAAGTCCTGGCGCTGGAACCGCCACGCCAACGACTGGCGCTTGCCTGCCGTGGCACTGCTGGTACTGGCGCCCTTGCAGACTGCCATCTCGGAATTGGCCATCTACATTTTTATGCGGCAGCTGGCCGATGCGGGCCGTTCGGAACGGATTCCAATGGAGCTCGCCTTCTGGTGCAGCGTCATGCTCGGCTGGACCATCTGCTACATGGCTGCCGTCGCCTTGCAGCGCGCCTCGCGCCTCGAGGCAGAAGCGCTTCGGCTGGAAGTGCTGGCAAAAGACGCCGAACTGCGCGCCCTGCAATCCCAGGTCAACCCGCATTTCTTCTTCAATAGCCTGAACAGCGTGCGCGCCCTGATGTACGAAAACGTCGACAACGCCGCCCACATGGTCGACCAGCTAGCGACCCTGATGCGCTATACGCTCATGTCGACTTTCAGCGATTGCGTGCCGCTGCAGCAGGAACTCGATGCCGTGCGGGCCTACCTCGACATCGAAAAAATCCGCTTTGAAGACCGCCTGCGCGCGCATTTCGAAATCGATGCCGCAATGGCGCAAGTCACGATCCCGCCGATGACATTGCAAACCCTGGTTGAAAATGCCGTCAAATACGGTGTCGAGCGCCGCACCGACGGCAGCGAGATCCGCATCACCGCGCACCAGTCGGGTGTACATGCGGTGATCGAAGTGGCCAACCGCGGCACCCTGCTCGCCAACTCCGGCTCGACCCGGGTTGGCATGGGCAATGCACGCAAGCGGCTGGAACTGGCTAAAGGCGAGGAGTCCAGGCTGGACCTGAGCGAACACGATGGCTGGGTGCGGGCAACGCTGCATTTTCCACTCGCTGCATGACGGTGACAGGCATGGAAAAACCGCAAACACCGCTGCTGGCGCGCATCAACTGGTACTGGATCCTGCAAGGACTCGGCTGGGGCTCAGTCACGGCATTCCTCATGCTGGTCAACGGCCCCTTCCTGGCGCGGCCAGGCGCAGTGCTCGCCTGCATCCTGGACGGCGTGAGCGGCCTGGTCCTGACCGACCTCTGGCGCCGCTACATGAAGCTGCGCGACTGGAATATGCGCCGCGTCGACTGGCGCCAGGTCCTGGTAGCCATCTTTATACTCGGGCCGCTGCAACTGGCGCTCGTCACCATCATCGCCCGCTCCCTGGTCGGCGTAGCCGATGGCGGCAGCTGGTTGCCCATGCTCCTGCTGTTCTGGTCCGGCATCATGGCGGCGTGGCAGGTGTCATATATGGCCGCCACGGCCCTGCGCCGCGCCAACCGCTTTGAATCGGAAGCGCTGCGCCTGGACGTGCTGGCCAAGGAGGCCGAATTGAAGGCACTGCAGGCCCAGGTCAACCCGCATTTCTTCTTCAATAGCCTGAACAGCGTGCGCGCGCTGATTTTCGAGAACCCGCAATCGGCCGCGCAAATGATCGACCAGCTTGCCACGCTGATGCGCTATACGCTCGCTTCCAGCTACGCCGATACCGTGCCGCTGAAGGAAGAGATGGAAGCCGTCCAGTCCTACCTCGCCATCGAGAAGATCCGTTTCGAAGAACGACTGGGCATCGCCATCGACATCGCGGGCGGCATGGATACGGTGACCATCCCGCCGATGGCCGTGCAGACGCTGGTCGAGAACGCCGTCAAATACGGTGTCGAGCAAAGCAGCATCGGCACGGAAATCCGCATCAGCGCCAGCCATGCCAACGGCCATGCTTCGATCGAAGTCGCCAACCGGGGCGCCCTGGCCAAGCTTGGCAATTCAACGCGGGTTGGGCTGGCCAATGCGCGCAAACGCCTGCTGCATGCGAAAGGCGGCCATGCCAGCCTTGACCTGGTGGAGCGCGACGGCTGGGTACGCGCCACCATCACCTTCCCTTTATCGCCATGATGCGCGTGCTGGTCGTCGACGATGAGCGGCTGGCTCGCAAGGAACTGCGCCGGTTGCTGGCCGGCCATCAGCATTTCGAAATTGTCGGTGAAGCAGCCAATGTCGCCGAGGGCATCGCCCAGGCCGCCGCATTGGCGCCGGACCTGCTGCTGCTGAACATGCAAATGCCTGGCGGGAGCGGTTTCGACGTGCTCGAAGCCCTGGACGAGGTGCCGGAGGTGATCTTCACTACCGGCCATGGCCCCTGCCCGGCTGACTACCTGCTCAAGCCAATCCATCCGCTACGCCTTGCTGCGGCACTGCAGCGGGCGGCAGTCCGCGCCGGCTTTGGCAGCAAGCCGCGCAAACTGTTCATCCGTGAAGGTGAACGCTGCTGGTTTGTGCGCCTGGCCGATATCCGTCTGTTCGTGGCGGAGGGCGCAAGCACGCGCGCCTATTTCGACGGCGGCTCGCCGCTGCTCACGCGCTCCTTGCAGCAGCTGGAGAAAATGCTCGACCCGCAGCAGTTTTTCCGCGCCAGCGGCCGCCATCTCGTCAATCTTGCCGACGTCGATCGCATCATGCAAACCGCCGGCGGCGCCCTGGCGCTGGATGTCGCCGGCGTTGCGGTGGAAATCAAGGACACCGCTCATCATCCGATTTGACCGTTCATCAAGTTTTCAGTTCAAGCCGTGCTCCGGTGCCGATAAAGTGTGTTTCACAATGAGGAAACCACCAATGAAAACCACGATCGCACAAAGCGCCGTATTCGTGGTGTACGACGATCCGGAATGGATGTATGCTCGCATCGACCAATTTCTCCAATGACCGATCAACATGACAGAAACCCGGCGTCCGCTATTCGCAAGGCTTGACTGGTACTGGATCATGCAAGGCTTCGGCTGGACGCTGATCTTCATGGTGGTGTTGCTGACTTACAGGCAGTACCTTGGCTCGCCGGGCGTGTTTGCCACCTGCGCCTGGACTGGCGCCAGTGGCGTCTTGCTGTCGGACCTGTGGCACCGCATGATCAAAGCACGCCGCTGGAATGCCGGCGCCATCAAGTGGCGCATGTTCGCGGGGCCGCTGCTGCTGCTCGGGCCACTGCAGGCCTTGAGCGTGGCCGCAGCGATCTATGTCCTGCAGGGTCACTTCGACAGCAGCCTTAAATGGGCGCCTGCTTCATTCGCGCTCTGGAGCTGCGTCTTTGCCGGCTGGCAGCTTGCCTACATGGTGGCGCTGGCTGTCCGCCGTGCCAACCAGTTCGAAGCCACCGCCCTGCGCATGGAAGTACAGGCCAAGGACTCCGAACTGCGCGCGCTGCAGGCGCAAGTCAATCCGCACTTCTTCTTCAATAGCCTGAACAGTATCCGCGCCCTGGTGTACGAAGAACCCGACTCGGCCTCGCAAATGATCGACCAGCTGGCAAGCCTGATGCGCTATGCCCTGCAGACCGGCCAGTTGCACAAAGTGCCTTTGAAGAAGGAGCTGGAAGCAGTTGAGGCCTACCTGGCCATCGAAAAAATCCGCTTCGAAGAACGGCTGCGTGCCAGCATTACCGTCGAACCGGGACTGGAACAAGTCATGGTCCCGCCCATGTCGCTGCAGACGCTGGTGGAAAACGCCGTCAAATATGGTGTGGAAATGAGCACCACCGGCAGCGACATCCTGATCACCGCGCGCCGTGCCGGCGACAATGCGCTGATCGAGATCGCCAATGCGGGCGCCATCCGATCCTTCGGCGACTCCACCAAGGTCGGCCTGACCAATACCCGCAAGCGCCTGGCGCTCTCGATTGGTGAAGAAGCCAGCCTGCAATTGAGCGAGAACAGCGGCTGGGTTCGGGCCACCTTGCAGTTCCCGGCGGCGGCATGATGCGCGTCCTGATCGTCGACGACGAACGCCTGGCGCGCGCCGAACTGCGGCGCATGCTGGCCTCCCACCCGGGCATCATCATCGTCGGGGAAGCCGCCAATGCCGCCGAAGCGGCGCTGCAGGTCCAGGCGCTGCAACCGGACTTGCTGCTGCTGGACGTACAGATGCCCGGCGGCAGCGGCTTCGACCTGCTGGCCACGCTGGACGATGCCCCGGAAGTGATTTTCACCACCGCCTTCGACCAATATGCCCTGCAAGCCTTTGAAGCAAGTGCGCTCGACTACCTGATGAAGCCTATCGAGCCGCAGCGCCTGGCGGCGGCACTGGAGCGGGCCGCTGTGCGGCTCGGCATTGCTCCTACGCCCAGCGCCGCGCCGCGCAAGCTGTTCATCCGCGATGGCGAGCGGTGCTGGTTCGTGCGGCTGGAAGACATTCGCCTGTTCGAATCCGAAGGCAACTACACCCGCCTCTACTTCGACGGCGCCACGCCCTTGCTCGCACGCTCCCTGCTGCAACTGGAGCAGCGCCTCGACCCGCAGCAGTTCTTCCGCGCCAGCCGGCGCCACATCGTCAACCTGGCTGCCGTGCGCGGCATCGAGAATGGCGAAGGCGGCGCCATGGCCCTGCGCATCGACGGCATGTTGGTGGAAGTCTCGCGCCGCCGCATAGCCGCCCTCAAACAATTGCAGGAATTCTGAGCGCAATAAAAAAACCCGCTCGGCGAGCGGGTTTTTCAAGTACAGCGCTGCGCTGCGCTCAAGCCTTGCGGCGGCGACCGTACGCCAGGGCAATGGCGCCGATACCCACCAGGGGCAGCGTGCCAGGCAGCGGCACTTCCGCCGGACTGCTCACTGGCTCGGCGAAGGTGATGACGCCTTTACGCACGTTGAAGGCATAGCGGCCATCCATGCTGACATTGCTTGCTTTGACCAGCGCGTGCGTGCCTGAATCCAGCAACTGCGTCGCAGCGCCCGAGCCGTCGAACTCGAAATCGGCAGGCTTGCCCTTCACATGGAAGCCGGCGCGCGACTTTTCCGAGGCGCTGGACTTGTCCCACTGGATCGAACCGTAGTTGAAGTAGAAGTCAAAATTGTTCGCGCCGGTGTCCGAGCGATCCACCAGCAAGAGCTGGAAGGTGTTCTTCAAGTCATTCTTGCGCGGGTAATAGCCGACGTTGGACCAGGTCACGGCAAAGGTGTTGTGGCCGTCGAACTTGGTGTTGCCATAGCCGATGCTGCCGCCACCGTTAGTAGTATCGACGTCGCCAAAAAATGGCGCCAGGAAGGAGGTCGCGTAGGAATTGCCGTTAAATGCCGTCGGTGAATAGTCGCCCAGGGCCTGGTCGAACGACACATTGCCATTGGTGTTGATATACACGCTGCTGTATACGGCGCCGTTCAATCGCAGCTTCATGCCGTTGCCAAGGTTGACCTTGGTCGAGCCGTCATCGGCAGCAGGAACGAAACTTTGGCTGAAACCGGAAAGGATCGGGGAGGCGTTCGCGTTAGCGCTGAAAGCCAGCACGGCTGTGAGCAACAAGGTGGTCAGTTTGGGCACGGGATTCTCTTTTCGGCAACAAAGGCTGCAATTGTACCAATTTTATTGACCAATAGTAAATAAAATTGAGCAAAAAAACCCGCTCGATTGGAGCGGGTTTTTCGCAGCAGGGGCCGCTTATTCGACTTCGACGGTCTCCGGTGGCGGCGTCGGCGCCGCATCCGGTTCCGGGAACTCCAGCTTGATCGCTTCGGCGTCGTCCAGGTCCACAATCACGCGGCCGCCGGACACCAGCTTGCCGAACAGCAGTTCGTCGGCCAGCGCCTTGCGGATCATGTCCTGGATCAGGCGCGACATCGGGCGCGCGCCCATCAAAGGATCGAAGCCCTTCTTCGCCAGGAACTTGCGCAGCTTCTCGCTGAAGATGGCTTCCACCTTCTTCTCGTGCAGTTGCTCTTCCAGCTGCATCAGGAACTTGTCCACCACGCGCAGGATGATTTCCTCGTCCAGCGCGCGGAAGCTGATGGTCGCATCCAGGCGGTTGCGGAACTCCGGCGTGAACATGCGCTTGATGTCGGCCATCTCGTCGCCCGCTTCCTTGCTGTCGGTGAAACCGATCGAGCGCTTCTGCAAGCTTTCCGCACCCGCATTGGTGGTCATGATGATGATCACGTTGCGGAAATCGGCCTTGCGGCCGTTGTTGTCGGTCAGCGTGCCATGGTCCATCACCTGCAGCAGGATATTGAAGATATCCGGATGCGCCTTCTCGATCTCGTCCAGCAGCAGCACGGCGTGCGGCTTCTTGGTGATCGCCTCGGTCAGCAGTCCGCCCTGGTCGTAGCCCACGTAGCCAGGAGGCGCGCCGATCAGGCGGCTCACCGCATGGCGTTCCATGTACTCCGACATGTCGAAGCGGATCAGCTCAATGCCCAGGATGAAGGCGAGCTGCTTGGCCACCTCGGTCTTGCCGACGCCGGTCGGACCGGAGAACAGGAAGGAGCCGATAGGCTTGTCCTGCTTGCCCAGGCCGGCGCGCGACATCTTGATCGCGGAAGCCAGCGCCTCGATTGCAGGATCCTGGCCGAACACTACGTTGCGCAGGTCGCGGTCGATGGTCTGCAGCTTGCTGCGGTCGTCCTGGTTGACGGTCTGCGGCGGAATGCGCGCGATCTTGGAAATGATTTCCTCGATCTCGGTCTTGCCGATGGTTTTCTTCTGCTTCGACTTCGGCAGGATGCGCTGGGCAGCGCCCGCCTCGTCGATCACGTCGATCGCCTTGTCCGGCAAGTGACGGTCGTTGATGAAGCGCGCCGCCAGTTCGGCCGCGGTCGACAGCGCCGACGACGAATACTTCACGCCATGGTGTTCTTCAAAGCGCGACTTCAGGCCGCGCAGGATCTGCACGGTCTGTTCCACGGTCGGCTCATTGACGTCGACCTTCTGGAAGCGGCGGGACAGCGCATGGTCTTTTTCGAACACGCCACGGAATTCCGTGAAGGTGGTCGCGCCGATGCACTTCAGCTGGCCGTTGGCCAGGGCCGGCTTCAGCAGGTTGGACGCGTCCAGCGTGCCGCCCGAAGCCGAGCCCGCGCCGATGATGGTGTGGATCTCGTCGATGAACAGGATGCCGTTCGGATTGTCTTTCAACTGCTTGAGCACGGCCTTCAGGCGCTGCTCGAAGTCGCCGCGGTACTTGGTGCCGGCCAGCAGCGCGCCCATGTCCAGCGAGTAGACCACCGCGTTCGACAGCACTTCCGGCACGTCGCCCTGGGTGATGCGGTAGGCCAGGCCTTCCGCAATGGCGGTCTTGCCCACGCCGGCTTCGCCCACCAGCAGCGGGTTGTTCTTGCGGCGGCGGCACAGCACCTGGATCACGCGGTCCACTTCGTCCTCGCGGCCGATCAGCGGGTCGATCTTGCCCTCGGCGGCGGACTTGTTCAGGTTCTGGGTGAACTGGTCCAGCGGCGATTCCTTGGCCTGGCCTTCCGGTGCGGCGCCTTCTTCCACGCCCTCGGATGCCTTGCCGGAATCCATTTGCTGGTCCTTGCGCACGCCGTGCGAGATGAAGTTGACCACGTCCAGGCGGGTGACGCCCTGCTGGTGCAGGTAGTAAACAGCGTGCGAGTCTTTTTCACCGAAGATGGCCACCAGCACGTTGGCGCCGGTTACTTCCTTCTTGCCGTTGGAAGCCGACTGCACGTGCATGATCGCGCGCTGGATCACGCGCTGGAAGCCCAGGGTTGGCTGGGTATCCACTTCGCCGGTGCCAGGCACGGTCGGCGTGTTGTCGCCGATGAAGTTGGTCAGCGTTTTACGCAGGTCTTCAATATTCACTGCGCAGGCGCGCAGCACCTCGGCTGCCGATGGATTGTCTAGCAGCGCCAGCAGCAAGTGCTCCACGGTGATGAACTCGTGTCGTGCTTGCCGCGCTTCGACAAACGCCATATGCAAACTTACTTCCAATTCCTGCGCAATCATACTTCCTCCATCACACATTGCAGGGGATGTCCCGCCTTGCGTGCATGCGTTAAAACGAACTCCACTTTGGTTGAAGCTATATCTTTAGAGAAAACGCCGCACACGCCTTTGCCGTAGCGATGGACACTCAGCATAATTTGTGTCGCCGTTTCCCGGTCCTTATTGAAATACTCCTGGATGATGGCGACTACAAACTCCATCGGAGTGTAGTCGTCATTGAGCAGCGCCACCTGGTACATAGGTGGCGGCTTAATCGCCTGCCGTTCCAGGACGGTTTCGGTGTCATGCTTGGTTGCCATACGCTTATATTCTAATGCTTTCAGACTAGTTGCAACGCCCATTTCAGAGGGCCATTTCCACCAGTACTCATCTTACGCGTTTTCGCCGATTGCCGCAGATGGCGGCCAGCTTGGCCAAAATCAAGGGCTCGAAAAAAAGCTGTTGCAAAAAGCTCACCATGTGCTAGTGAAAGCGCTTGACATTAAAAATTGTTCCGCCAACAATGCGATATCGACTTTGTGCAGATCTGTACATGTTGGTAAGAAGTGAGTTGTCGAGGAGGGGGCAGGAAGCTTCTTGCTTTTATGGCTCGTGTGATTCGTTTTTATTGAAAGTTTTTTTAAAATGGCAACTGGTACCGTTAAGTGGTTCAATGACTCCAAAGGTTTTGGCTTCATCACTCCTGATGATGGCGGTGAGGATTTGTTCGCACACTTCTCCGCGATTAACATGAACGGCTTCAAGACCCTGAAAGAAGGTCAAAAAGTGCAGTTCGAAGTTACTCAGGGCCCTAAAGGCAAGCAAGCTTCCAACATCCAGACCAACTAATCCCTGGCCTCGGACAACGAAAAGCCCCGCCCCGCGGGGTTTTTTTTCGCCCGCCATGATACTTGCACTATGCCGATTTCGTCATGCAAATCCGCACTTTGACAACAGCCGATGCGCCAGCCCTGCTGGCATTCGAGCTCGCCAACCGCGACTGGTTCGAATCCCAGGTCGATGCCCGCGCGCCAGACTTTTACAATCTGGCCGGCGTTGCCGTGCATATCGAGGACTACCTGGCCCGCTACTCGGCCGGCAATATGCATCCTTGCCTGCTGGTCGAAGATGGGGAGATTATTGGCCGTTGCAACCTGAAAGGTATCGACCAGGTCTCATTGCGCGCCGAAGTCGGCTACCGGATCGCCTCTTATGCCTGCGGCCGGGGACTTGCCGGCGCCGCGCTGGCACACTTGATGGAACTGGCTTACGGTCACTGGCAGCTAGTTGGCCTTGACGCTCACGTCACAATTGCCAATGCCGCCTCCGCCCGCGTCCTGCAACGAGCCGGCTTCATCTTTGCCGGCCCCTCCCCTATCCAGGCCGAAGTCGCGGGCAGCGCGCTCGACTGCCTGCACTTTCGTCACGCCCGCGCGCATCGCTAAAACATTCGGCTGGCCAGATGCGCCACCAATACGACGACACCGAGCGTCAAGCCTACCATCCAGCGGCTGAACGTATCGTGCCGGCGCCTCATCTCGACCATGTGTGCATCGTGACGCTTGTCCATTTCAAGCATCTGCGTTTGCAACTGGCCTACTAGCGCCTTCATATTGTCATCCTGCCGATTGAAACGCTCGTCCGACTCCCGGCGAGCCTCGGTAAAACGCTCCAGGTTGTTGCGCTCCGCATCGGCAAAGCGTTCACTATTCTTGCGCTCGGCTTCGGCAAAGCGTTCGATAGTCTTGCGCTCGGCTTCGGCAAAGCGCTCGATATTCTTGCGCTCGGCTTCGGCAAAGCGCTCGATATTCTTGCGTTCGGCCTCGGCAAAGCGTTCGGAGCTCTTGAGGTCGGCTTCGGCAAAGCGCGCAGCCATATCGGACCGCACCAGGGCAAAGCCACTATCCATGTGCTGACGTAATAAGGCCAGTTCGCAATTGAGGGTATCCACCTGTTTCTCCAGCGGGCGAAGTCGCGCTTCATCATCATCTTCCGACGGGGACGATTCATCGTCAAGCAAGCTCTGCGGCATGGCAGCCTCCTCAAGTGAGCGTAAGCAGTCTATTCTCTGCCACTTCACACGCCGCCATGTTGAGCCGCGTCAGGCGCGGAAAAAAAACCCCGCCTCCTTGCGGATGGCGGGGTTTTCGCAAGAGCGAGCTCGGCTTACATTTGCTCGATCATCACGTCGCCGAAGCCGGAGCACGACACCTGGGTCGCGCCTTCCATCAGGCGGGCGAAGTCGTAGGTGACCTTCTTGGAGGTGATCGCCTTCTCCATCGAGGAGATGATCAGGTCGGCCGCCTCGGTCCAGCCCATATGGCGCAGCATCATTTCGGCCGACAGGATCAGCGAACCCGGGTTCACATAATCCTTGCCCGCGTACTTTGGCGCGGTGCCGTGGGTCGCTTCGAACATCGCCACCGAGTCCGACAGGTTGGCGCCCGGAGCGATGCCGATGCCGCCTACTTGTGCCGCCAGCGCGTCGGAGATGTAGTCGCCGTTCAGGTTCAGGGTGGCGATCACGGAGTATTCCGCAGGACGCAGCAGGATCTGCTGCAGGAACGCGTCGGCGATCGAATCCTTGACCGTAATCTCGCGGCCGGTCTTCGGATTCTTGAACTTGCACCATGGGCCGCCGTCGATCAGCTCGGCGCCGAATTCCTTCTGCGCCAGTTCGTAAGCCCAGTCACGGAAGCCACCTTCGGTGTACTTCATGATGTTGCCCTTGTGGACGATCGTCACGGATGGTTTGTCGTTGTCGATCGCGTACTGGATCGCCTTGCGCACCAGGCGCTCGGTGCCTTCACGCGAAACCGGCTTGACGCCGATGCCGGAGGTGCCAGGGAAGCGGATCTTCTTCACGCCCATTTCCTTGGTCAGGAACTCGATCAGCTTCTTGGCGCCTTCCGAGCCTTCCTGCCACTCGATCCCGGCGTAGATGTCTTCCGAGTTTTCGCGGAAGATCACCATGTCGGTCTTCTCAGGCTCGCGCACTGGCGAAGGCACGCCCTTGAAGTAGCGCACCGGGCGCAGGCAGACGTACAGGTCCAGCTCCTGGCGCAGGGCCACGTTCAGGGAGCGGATACCGCCGCCGACCGGGGTGGTCAGCGGGCCCTTGATCGACACCACATAGTCCTTCAGTACCTTGAGGGTTTCTTCCGGCAGCCACACGTCCGGGCCGTAGACCTTGGTCGACTTCTCGCCGGCGAAGATTTCCATCCAGCTGATCTTGCGCTTGCCGCCGTAGGACTTGGCAACCGCCGCATCCACCACCTTGATCATCACCGGGGTGATGTCCACGCCGGTGCCATCGCCCTCCAGGTAAGGAATGATCGGGGTGTCAGGCACGTTCAGGGAAAAATCGGCGTTAACGGTGATTTTCTGGCCGTCGGCAGGTACTTTGATATGTTGGTACATCGTGTTCTCCGAAGAAGGGTTTTGGCAGTCTTCTATAAGACATAAGACACTGGCGTTCCACATTATGCACCAGTATTTTACTGGGCGCTATACTACCAACCTATGCCTCTGATACTTTTTAATAAACCTTTCCAGGTATTGTGCCAGTTTTCCCCCTCGGGAGATAAGGAAACCCTGGCCGATTACATCAAGATCCCGAACGTCTACCCAGCCGGACGCCTCGACTACGACAGCGAAGGTTTGATGCTGATGACCGACGACGGCAAGCTGCAGCACAAGATCGCCCACCCCGACCGCAAGGAAGCCAAGACCTACCTGGTGCAGGTGGAAGGCCTGCCCGATGCCGCCGCCATGGCGCGCCTGCAGGCGCCGCTCGACCTGGGCGACTTCACTACCCTGCCCTGCAAGGCAGTACGTATCGCTGAGCCGGCCTGGCTGTGGCCGCGCAACCCGCCGATCCGCCAGCGCGCCGACCAGCCGACTTCCTGGCTGGCCATCACCCTGCAGGAAGGCAAGAACCGCCAGGTGCGGCGCATGACAGCCGCCATCGGCCACCCCACGCTGCGCCTGGTGCGCTCGGCCATCGGCGGCGTTTCGCTGGCCAGCCACCCGCTGATGCCGGGCGAATGGATGGAAGTATCGCCGGACGATTTGCGCCCGGAGAAATAAGTCAACCAGGCAAGTTGCGACAGCGTTGATGAATCAGGTTCACCCGAACCTGCATCCACTATAAAAGGAGTTCGTCATGTCTAAGACTACTGTCGTACTGCTTGCCTCCCTGCTGTCCTGCTCCGCCTTCGCTGCCGACCATCATATGAAAGCCTCGGCATCGGCCTCCGCCGCAGCGTCCGCCGCCTCGATGGCTTCGGCAGCGCCAATGGCTTCCGCTTCCATGGCCGCTTCGGCCGCCGCTTCGGACGCAGCCTCCGCCAAGAAATCGGCCAAGAAAGCCAAGAAAGCCGCCTCGGCCGCAGCTTCCGCCGCCGCATCGGCAGCCTCCGCCGCTTCCATGGCTGCCTCGATGAAGTAAGCACAAAGCGAAAAACCCGCTATGGCGCAATGCCATGCGGGTTATTCCGGTACACCTGTTTGGCGGCTAGTGCCGCCAGCACACGAACTTAGGCGGACAGTGCCTTCAGGGCAGCTGCCAGACGGCTCTTGTGACGAGCAGCCTTGTTCTTGTGGATGATTTTCTTGTCAGCGATCGAGTCGATGGTCGACACGGAAGCTTGGAAGATGGTGGTAGCAGCAGCTTTGTCGCCAGCCTGGATTGCCTTGCGAACAGCCTTGATAGCGGTACGCAGGGTCGAACGCTGAGCGGAGTTGTGAGCGTTTTGCTTAACTGCTTGACGAGCGCGTTTGCGCGCTTGTGCGGTATTTGCCATTTGAGAATCCTAATTCGTTGTCAAAGTTCGTTTGCAAACAATAGCGTTTGCCAAACCGGTGCGGTGTTTTCAGAGCCGGCTGAACGTCGCTGCCTGCCTTACTGAATTCTGTACAGCCTTAAATTATAACGGGGTTTTGCTGCCAGGGCAATTCTAAATATCGGGGCGTTGCCGCTTTCGCTATAATCAGCGCCCATGAACTTGCTCAAGACCCTCGCCGCTATTTCAAGCATGACAATGTTGTCCCGCATTACGGGACTGCTCCGTGAAGTCCTGTTCTTTCGCGCTTTCGGCGCGGGCGGCATGACCGATGCGTTCTACATTGCCTTCCGTATTCCCAACCTGCTGCGCCGCCTGTTCGCGGAAGGTGCGTTTTCGCAGGCATTTGTGCCAATGTTGGCAGAATACAAAAACAAACAGGGTGAAGACGCCACCCGCACCCTGGTCGACCACGTGGCGACCGTCCTGGTCTGGGCCACGCTGCTCACCAGTGCAGTCGGTATTATAGGCGCCCCGCTGTTCATCTACCTGATTGGTTCGGGCCTGAGCAAGGATCCGCAATCGTTTGACGCCGCAGTCTGGATGACGCGCCTGATGTTCCCGTACATCGCCTGCATGTCCTTCGTCGCGCTGTCCAGCGGCGTGCTGAATACCTGGCGCCAGTTCAAGATCCCGGCCTTTACCCCCGTGCTGTTGAACATCTCCTTCATCGGCGCCGCCCTGTTCCTGGCCCCGCACCTGAAGCAACCGGTCTATGCGATGGCCATTGCCGTCATGGTGGGCGGCGTGCTGCAGGTCGCGATCCAGGTGCCCTCGCTGGTGAAAATCGGCATGCTGCCGCGCCTTTCATGGAATCCGCGCGTCGGCCTGGCCGATCCCGGCGTGCGCCGCATGCTCAAAAATATGGTCCCGGCCCTGTTTGCGGTCTCGGTGGCGCAGATCAGCCTGATGATCAACACCACTTACGCTTCCTGGATGCAGGAAGGCAGCGTGTCCTGGCTGACGGCCGCCGACCGCCTGATGGAATTCCCGAACGCCCTGCTTGGCGTGGCGCTCGGCACCATCCTGTTGCCCAGCCTGTCCAAGGCCAGCCAGGAACAGGATCACGACGAGTATTCGGCCCTGCTCGATTGGGGCTTGCGCCTGACCTTCCTGCTGGCCATGCCGGCGGCGGTGGGCATTGCCGTGCTGGCACTGCCGCTGATGGCGACCCTGTTCCACAACGGTAAGTTCACCGATTTCGCAGCCGTGATGTCGGCACAGCCCTTGCTGGCCTATGCGGTCGGCCTGGTCGGCATCATCCTGGTCAAATCGCTGACGCCAGCTTTCTACGCGCGCCAGGATGTGCGCACGCCGGTGCGCATCGGCGTCATCACCCTGGTCGCAACGCAGGTAATGAACCTGGCTTTCGTCTGGCAGTTCAAGGTGGCCGGGCTGGCGCTGTCGATCAGCGTGGCGGCGTTGCTGAACGCTGCCTTGCTGTACCGCGGGCTGCGCGCCAAAGGCATCTATGCGCCGCAACCGGGCTGGCCACGGTTCCTGGCTCGCCTGCTGGCTGCCGTGGTCCTGATGGGTCTTGCAGGCTGGTTCGGTGCGCAGCAGTTCGACTGGCTGGGCATGCGCCATCACGCTTTCCTGCGCGCCGGTGCGCTGTTCCTGGTGATCGGCGGCTGCGGGTTGGTGTACTTCGGCACCTTGTTTGCGCTCGGCTTCCGCGTGCGCGACTTCAAGCGCCGCGCAAAATAAAGGCCATCAGCGCCGCGATGGCGGTGGTGGGGGTTCCTCGCGCGGCTGGTCGCCGGACTGTTCCTGCGGCGGCGGTTCCTGCGGCGGCTCCTGCGGTTCCTGCGGCGGTTCCTGGGGCGGTTCCGGTTGCGGTTCGGGCGGCTGCGTGGGCTGGGGCGGGTCTTGCGGCGTGCCCGGCTTGCTGCCGGGCTGGGTGCCGTTCAGGCCACCAGGCAGTGTCCCGATGCCCCCGGTCATCGGGCTGCCAATGCCCGACCCCGGCTTGGCCGGTTGCCCGGGCTGCTGGCCCGCTTGCTGGCCTTCGCCGTTTTTCGCTCCTGCCACCTGCACGCCTTCGCCGCTGAATTTCCAGTCGGCCAGGCTGGTCTTGCCTTCGAACGCCACAAAGCGCGGCGGGAAATTGCCGATCTTGATCGGCGTCGCTTTCGACAGGCTGTAGATGGCCAGGATGCCGCCGTTCTCGTTTGCCTTCACCAGGCCCCATTCAGCCTTGCCTGTCATCGGGTCGACATAAACGCGGCGCAAGTGGCGCCGCAATTGCGGGAAACGCGGATCTTTCAACAGTTCGGCAAACGACTTGGGATAGTTGGGCTGGCCCTGTGGCGTGGCTGCCGCATAGCTGGCCAGAGCATTGCTATACTCCATGCCGATATCGAGCAAGGCTTGTTCGGCGGCCGCGCGCTGCATGGTCGTGCCAAGACGCAGCGACGTTGCGCCGACCAGGCCGATAATCGCTACCAGGATCACTACGCTGACGTAGGTGAACCCGTGCTGCTTACCATTCCGAATAAGGCTTGCCGCTGCGGTCATTGCCGGGCGCTCCGCTCTTGATGTCTGCCACGCCGCCCTTGCTGACGTCGTCCGGCGGCACGATGGTCCAGCTATCGCTTTTTTCGGTAATCGGGTCGATCGGGACCGCGCGCAGGTATTTTTTCTCCACCAGTTGTTCCAGGCTGTCCGGGAAGCGCCCGGTATCGCCGTAGAACTGGTCGATGATGGCGCGCGTGCTGCGCAGGTTATCGGCCAGGATGGTTTCCTTGGTCTTGTCCACGCTCGGGAAATAACGCGGCACCGCGAGCGTCAGCAGCAAGGCGATAATGCCCAGCACCACCAGCAGCTCGATCAGCGTGAAGCCCTTCTTGTTCACCATTTCTTGTAAGGCACGCCGTTCAGGCCTACCTGCTCCGAAGTCGAATACACGTCAAAAACATCCTCGCCTTCGCGCGGATCGTCGGCATCACTGGCGTAGCTGCGCTTGCCCCAGCTCTGGCCATTGCTGGCATTGGAGTCCGAATTGAAGGGATCGCGCGGGATGCGGCGCAGGAAGTAGATCTTGGCACGCTTCGGGCTGCGCACATCGACCACCCCCTCCACGAGCACCTCCAGCGTGCGCGGATAGCCGTTGCCGGTAATGGATTTGGCGATGCGGCCCTCGTCGTAGGCGGTCTTGTAGTCGTCCAGCGCCTTGCGGATATCATGCAGCGCGTGGCGCAGTTCCTGCTCGTTGCGGCGCTGGACTACGGTCTGCCCGACCGGGATCGCCAGCGCGGCGAGCAGGCCGAGGATGGCCAGCGTCACCAGCAATTCGATCAGGGTGAATCCACGCGCGCGCATGCTTACTCTTTGCGCTCCGTGCTGGCAGGCGGCTGCACGGCGTTGGCCGGGGCCGGAGCCGGGGGCGGCAGAGGCTTGGTCACGCTCGAAGCGGGGCCAGGCTGGGTGTTCGAAAGCGGCAGCTTCTGCGGCGCCGACAAGTCGGCCGGCGCAGCGCCAGGAGTCGGCACGGCAGCCGGCACGGCAACTGGCGCCGCTTCCGGCGCAGCGGGCGCACCAGCTGGGCGGGCGCCTGGCAGCACGACAGTCTGGCGCGGCGCCACGTCAGGCTTGCGGCGGAAGTTCGCTTCCGTGCCGGCGGAGAATTCCGCCACCGAGGTTTCCGGCCGCTGCAGGTTGCGTACCAGGTGCGGCGTGATCGACAGCACGATTTCGGTCTTCTGCTTGTCATCCGTTTGCGAGCCAAACAGGCGGCCCAGGATTGGCAGCTCACCCAGTCCAGGCACACGGTTGCCGGTACTGCGCTCTTCGCTGTTGATCAGGCCCGCCAGCACCTGGTTCTCGCCATCCTTCAGTTGCAGGAAGGTGGAGGCCTGGCGCGTCCCGATCTGGTAGGCGGTGGTGCCGGTGGCAGTCGTCACCCGATCGATCAGGTTCGACACCTCCAGCGCAATGCGGATGCCGACTTCATTATTCAGGTAGATGGTCGGTTCGGCATTGAGCGTCAGACCGACATCGACATAGCTGACCGACTCCGAGGCAAATCCGCCCGTCCCCGGCGAAATGGTGGTGGTAATCACCGGCACCTTTTCGCCGATCACGACCTTGGCCTTTTCCTTGTTGCGAACGCGGATGCGCGGGCTGGCCAGCAGGTTGGTGTCGCCGTCGGTCTTCTTGATATTGACGGTCGTGCCGAGTGCAGACACGCCGATGGTATCGCGGTTAATGTAATCGAGGTCGCGCAATTTCAGCTTGTCGCCGGCGCCAGCGCCGTTCAGCACCGACAGTCCCACCGTGTTGGGCCAATCCACGCCCAGCTTCAGCAGGCTGCTGCGCTTGACCTCCAGGATTTCGACGTCCAGCATGACCTCGGGCTCGGCCTGGTCCTGCGTGGCAATGATTTTTTCGGCCAGCTTCACCGCGTCGGCGCTGTCGCGCAGGATCACCAGGTTGAGCTTTTCGTCGGCCACCACGTCGCGCGACTTGAGGATGGTTTTGAGTGTGTTGGCAACCGTCTTGGCTTCCGCGTTCTGCAGGTAGAAGGTGCGCACCACCGTTTCCTGGTACTCCTTCAGCTTGGCCGCCGTATTCGGGTAGATCAGGATGGTGTTGGCATCCATCACCTGCTGCTCGAGCTGGTTCGTCATCAGCAGGAAGTAGATCGCCGATTCCACCGTGCTGTTCTTCAGCATGATGGTGGTGCGGGCGTCGCTCTTCACGTCCTTGTCGAAGATGAAGTTCAGGCCCGAGCGGCGCGAAATGATGTCGAATACCTGCTTCAGCGGCGCTTCGCGGAACTCGATCGTGATCGGGGTCTTGTAAGCCTTGGACAGGCCGCTTTCGGCCGGCGGCTGGGGCATCTGCTCATTGATCTCGCGCATCATGGCGCGGGCGCGGGCATGGTCCGGCTTCTCGGTCAATACGGTCCCGACGCGGTTCCTGGCCGCTTCGAACTCCTTCTGCTCCAGGGATGCGCCGGCTTGCGCCAGCAGCTTCTCATGGCGCTCCGCCATTTCCAGCGCACGCAGGCCGGCCCGGGCGCGTTCGTTCTGAGGGTCCATCGACAGCACGCGCTGGAAGTTTTGCGCAGCCGGGACGTACTTGCCCTCGTTGATGAAACGGTCGGCCTGCTCCAGCAGGCGCGCGCTGGCCCGGTCGCGGGTATCAAGGAAAGCGGAACGGTAGATCGCATTGTCCGGATCTCGCCTCATCGCTTCCTGGTATTTCAGCAGCCCTGCTTCCACCTGGTCTTTTTCCACCAGGTTGCGGCCATCGCGGTAGGCCATATCGGCCGCGCAGCCGGATAATGCCAGCACCAGCACGGACAGCGACAGCGTTTTCAGACTTGGCTTCACTCAATTACTCCAATATTTAACTGCTGCACCTGGTTCATGGGCAGGTAGGTAAGCGTCAGGTTTGGCGGTGCAATGGCATCCACGCGATACGTGCCGTCGATCTGCATGCCTTTTTTCACCACAAAGGTTTGCTCGCCACGGCCAAGGTAGACTTCCCACTGGCCATCGGCGGCTGCCTTGCCCAGGTACTGGAATGGCAGCGGCGGCGCGGTTGGCGGCGGTGGCGGCGGTGGTTTCAGCTCCGCTGCCGTAGGCGGTGGCGGCGGCGGATTCCAGTTCTGGCCGCCGAATACGCCATCCTTGCTCTTGAAAGAGCCTTCGCCAACTTCACCAATCAATTCTTCGCGCGGAACCAGCCGCAGGATGGACGTTGCACCCGCTGTCGCGCCGGCCGATTTTTCTGCTGGCGGCGCACTGATTGCCGGCACGCGCGCCGGCTTGCGCTCGACCGCCTCCGCCACCGTGTCGCTGGGGGCCTTGTCGCCGAACAGCACGAGCGCAGCCGCGCCCGCCAGTGCCACGCCCATCAGCATATGCCGCGGCTTCATGGCTTCTCCTTCAGGTACAGCGTGAAGCGCACCCGCGCCTCGACCACCGGTTCCGTAATGGTTTCGCGGCGGAAGGCAATGTCGTCCAGCGCCGCAAATGGCATGGCGGACAGCGCCTGCATGCTGAACTGCCAGATATTCGAATAGGCACCCTTCACTGGCAGCGTGACCTGGTAGGCTGCCACGCCGCTGGCCTTGTCCAAGCTGAATTTGTAATCGCCCTGGTCCAGCGCCAGTCCGGTCTTGGCAGCGATGTCGAACAATTGCTTGACCTGCTGCTCTGAGTGGCGCTTTTCACCCAGCGTGGCATAGAAATGGGCCAGGTTCTCGTTGGCGGTCGGCGGCGGCGCCGCCTGCACCAGTTGCGGCGGCGCCGGCGGCAAAGGCGCATAGGCCTGCTGACGGGCCTTCAGCGAGCAGGCGAGCGCCAGCGCTCCGGCCAGCAGCAGCGCCAGCGCAACGCAGCCGGCTACGCCAAGGCGCATGGCGGCCAGGCGCACACGCAGCATCAGGGAGGCAAGAGTCATCGCGCCCTCCATTGCACTTCCACCTGGAACCGCAGCGGGCGGTTTGGATCCTGGTCGTTGATCTCATGGCGCAGCAGCGAGGCGCCGGCAAAGAACTCCTGCTGTTTCAATTGTTCGATATAGCCGACCATGTCGTCGCTGTTCTTGGACTCGGCCGTGATTTTCAGCGTTTGCTTGCGCGGATCCGGATCAAGCGCCAGCAGCGCCACGGCCGGCGAATTGGCGGCCGCAACGGCATCCTGCAAGTCGCGCCATGGCAGGTTCAGTTGCAGGATGGCCGAATTGACGGCCACTGCCTGCGCTTCCGGAATCACGGGTTCCGGCTTGCGTTCAGGCGCGCGCACAGCGGCTGCCTGCTTGCGTTCCTGGGCACGCAGGCCCTGTTCACGCACCGCCTGCTGCTTTGCCGCCTGCACGCCCAGGGCCGCGCCGGCCAGCAGCAGTGCGACGCCGAGCGCGCCGGCTGCCAGGACAGCCGGATGGATGCGGTACAACGTGCTGCGCCAGCCCGCAGTGGCGAAATCGATCTGCATCGGCCTCATGCTGCAACTCCCAGTGCGGCAGTGGCGATGTGCTTGTCGCTGCTGGCCGGCTTCGCCAGTGCCGGCGGGACTTCGCCGCTCAACTGGATCAGGGCCGGCGGCTGCAGGCCAAGCAGCAGCGCCTCGCGTTGCGCGGCCTGCGTCAGCCAGTAATGGTCTGCGCTGTGCGGAATGGCGACATGGCGCACGGCCCGCAACTTGCCGTCCTCGCAGGCGGCCAGCGCCAGCACATTGCCTTGCGCCACGCCAAACCAGGCATCGTTCTTCAGTGCGCCGGCATGGCGGTTCCAGGCTGCCACGAAATGGGGCACGATGGCGGTAACGACCAGCCCATGCTGCGCGGCGGCGTTTTCGATTGCAGCTTTCAGCAGGCGCGGAATTGCCGCAGCCATGAAAGGTGCGGCCGCGTTCCAGTCGGCGCTGATATGCCAGGCGGCGGGCGTTTCGCCATACAGCGTATGAAAGCGCAGCGCAGCGGCACCCTCCAGGTCGGCCAGGCGGGCAGCTTGCACCGGCGGCGTCACCTGCCACAGGCGTACCAGCTCGTCGGACAGGACAAAACTCGCGGCCATGCCGCCGGCAGCCTGGCCGGCCAGCAGCGCCGCCAGGGCAGCAGGCAAGGCTTCTGCCACGCCGGCCGGCCCAGCGCCCCCGGAGGCCAGCGCCTGCTCGGCCAGCAATTCCGGCGCAGCCGAGCCCCAGCGCCGTGCGCGCAGCAGGCGCATTGCCTGCGGCGTGACTTCGATGCGCAGCGATTGCGTGAAATTCTTAAGCATGCAAGGTCACCCGCTTGATTTCTGCCAGCGTGGTGTCGCCGCGCCGCACCACTTCCAGCGCGGCATGGCGCAGGCTGCGCGTGCCGTTGGCATAGGCAGCCGCCTTGATCTGGCGGATCGGCCGCTTTTCCACGATCAGCTCGCGGATTTCATCGTTCAGGGTCAGGATTTCCGCAATCGAACGGCGCCCCTTGTAGCCGGTGCCGCGGCAATCCCCGCAGCCCTTGCCTTCCTTGAAGTTGTACTCGTAGACGTCGGCGCGCGACAGGCCCACGCTGGCCAGCTCTTCGTCGGAAGGCGTCACTTCCACCGCGCAGTGCGGGCAGTTGATGCGCACCAGGCGCTGCGCCCAGATGCCGTTCAGCGCCGACACGAAGGCATAAGGGTCGATGCCCATGTGCGTGAAGCGGCCGAACACGTCGAATACATTATTGGCGTGGACCGTGGTCAGCACCAGGTGGCCGGTCAGCGCCGACTGCACGGCAATTTCCGCCGTTTCGCGGTCGCGGATCTCGCCCACCATGATCTTGTCCGGGTCATGGCGCAGGATCGAGCGCAAGCCTTTGGCAAAAGTCAGGCCCTTCTTCTCGTTGACTGGAATCTGCAGGATGCCCGGCAACTGGTATTCCACCGGATCTTCGATGGTGATGATCTTTTCGCGCCCGTTATGGATCTCGGTCAGCGCCGCATACAGGGTGGTGGTCTTGCCCGAACCGGTCGGCCCGGTCACCAGCAGCATGCCGTAAGCCTCCTGCGCCAGCGAGCGCAAGGTCGACAGGGAAGCCTCGTCGAAGCCCAGCGCCTCCAGCGTCAGCGAACCATACGACTCGATCATGGCGCGCTTGTCCAGGATACGGATCACCGCGTCCTCGCCGTGGATGGACGGCATGATCGACACCCGCAGGTCGATCTCGCGCCCCATCGACTCGACGCGGAAGCTGCCGTCCTGCGGCACGCGGCGTTCCGCGATATCGAGTTCGGCCAGCACCTTCAGGCGCGAAATGATCTGCTCCGCCACGTCGATGCCGTTGACGGCCGTGGCATGGTCCAGCACCCCGTCCACCCGGTATTTGACGGCCAGGCCGCCCGCCGTCGATTCCAGGTGGATGTCGGACGCGCCGGCTTTCAGTGCGTCGTACAGGGTCGAATTGACCAGCCGCACGGCCGGGCTGGCGCCCTCCGACACCGAAGCAAACGACAGCACCGCCGCCGTCTTGCCATCGCGCCGCGTGCCCTCCCCGCCCGACACCAGGGTGTCGACGGCGCGCGCCGATTCTTCCTGTTTCGACAGGTAGGCCTGGATATCGGCCTGCAGCGCCAGCCGCAATTGCAGCGGCGCGGCCGCCGAACAGCGCGCCTGCGTCGCCAGCCAGGTTTGCAGGTCGAGGTCGAACGGATCGGCAATCACGCCCACAGCCGCCCCGTCGTGGGAGCGCAGCAGCACGCAATGGCGCGCCATGGCCTGCGACAGCGGCAGCAGGTCGAAGGCCGGCTCGAAGGCCAGCATGTCCGCCGTTTCCAGCACGGCCAGGCCGAAAGGCTGGGCCAGCGCCCGCACCGCCATGCGCGGCTCGATGCCGGACAGCTCTTCCAGCTCCTGCACCAGGCTGCGTTTGGACAGCGCGCATTGCGTGCGCGCCTTCGACAGCAGGTTCGCGTCCAGCACCGGCAGCGTCATGCCATTTCTCCTGCCAGGTCAAAAATCGGCATATATAAAAGCACCACGATAGCGCCCACCACCAGGCCGATACCGGCCATCAGCAGCGGTTCAAAAGTCCGGGTAAAGCGGTCGATCCAGCGCCCGATCTCGCCGTCATAGAAGGCTGCCGACTGCGTCAGCATCGCCCCCATTTCGCCGGTGCGCTCGCCCACCCGCAGCATGCGCAGCGAGATTGGGGTAGTCAGTCCATTGGCTTCGAAGGCCGACGACAGCGGCAGGCCGGCCTCGATCATGGCACGCGCGCCCTGCAAGCCTTCCTTCACGTTGGCCGACACCATGGCCTGCACGGTATCGACCGCATTCAGGATGGTGATGCCGCCCTCGCTGAGCATGCCCAGCGTCAGGTACAGCCGCGAAAGCTCATAGATCTTCACGCGCTCGCCGACGCCCGGCAGGCGCGCCAGCAGGCGCGCCATGCCGCCGCTGCGCACCAGGTGGCGCACGCCGAACACCGCGCCGCCAATCAGCGCGGCGATCCCGGCCACCAGCGGCAAGGTGTGCGCGGCTGCAAACTGGCCCCAGCTCAGCATGACTTGCGACATCCACGGCAGGTTGCGCCCCGCCCCCTGGTACACCTCGGCAAAGCGTGGCACCACATAGGCAATCAGGAACAGCGACACGCCGCCGCCCACCAGCAGCAGGATGCAGGGATAGATCGCGGCGCTCACCAGCTTGGCGCGCACCAGGTCGACCCGTTGCTGGTAATCGATGAATCGTTCGAGTGAGCGCGGCAGGTCGCTGGTGCCTTCCGCCGCCTTGACGATGCCGACATAAAGCGGCGGGAACAACTGCGGCTGGTCAGCCAGCACGGTGGAGAAGCGCTGGCCTTCGCGCAAGCCGGACAAGAGGCGTTCCAGCACGCCGCGGGTGGCCGGCGCCGATTCCTTTTCCAGCAGCGCTTCCAGTGCCTCCACCACGCCCAGGCCCGCGTTCAGCAGCGCCAGCAGCTCCTGGCTGAACAGCACCAGCGAGAGCGCCTTGGCCTTGCCGGCCCGCAGGCCGGCACTGCGCGGCGTGATGGCGCTGACGAACAGGCCGCGCGCTTCGACCTGGCGGCGCGCATCGGCCTCGTCGCGGCCATCGACCACCAATTGGCCAATCGCCATGTCCGGCGACAAGGTGCGTACATCGAACTGCATCGCTCAGGCCGCGCTGTGATTACTGGGCGCCGATATCGGCGTTCTCGCCTTCGCCGCCCGGCTGGCCATCCTTGCCGAGGGAGATGATGTCGTATTCAGCCTTGGCGCCTGGCGCCTTGTACTGGTAAGGACGGCCCCATGGATCGGGCGGCACGCCCTTCTTCAGGTAAGGGCCGTTCCACTTGGCGCCCGCCGTGGCCGGCGCCGCCAGCAGCGCGGCCAGGCCCTCTTCGGTGCTCGGGTAGCGGCCGACATCCAGGCGGTAAGTGTCGAGGGCCTTGTCGAAGGCCTCGATCTGGGCCTTGGCGACGGTGACTTCGGATTTGCCCAGCTGGGAGAAGTATTTCGGGCCAACATATGCGGCCAGCAGGCCGATGATGACAATCACTACCAGCAGCTCAAGCAGGGTGAAGCCTTTGCTGGTTTTGCCATGGTTCCGTGCTGCAAACATCCGTACTACCTCCGCCTTGAATAGAACTGCAGAGGCTACCACGCGGGTTTAGGTTTCGACAATCTTTTCTGCGGTGCGAGGCCGCCATGTCTCAGCTGGGACATTTTGCGCGGAAATGTTATTAAAAGTGTCGCAAATTTTTCACAAGATAATTCCTACTGGCATGTCATTTTTTCCATAGGACTCACCGAACTTTGTTTGCTTTTTCCCTAATAAAATTAAATTTGTATCATTGAATTTTTGTCCACTTTCAATCGTGCCATTGCTATATTCCCTTGCAACCTGTGCAACACAGGGCCGCCGTTTTCGTCTCGTTAAAAAAGCAAGGGAACGCATCATGAATCGACATGTCACTCGCATCAAACAACTGGCCGGCTGCGCGCTGGTTGGCGCCGCAGCAATCATGGCAGCACCGGCCCACGCCGGCGTGGCCACCCTGGACTCGCAAGCGCCGATGGTCTACAACCACGGCGAAAAATTCCAGGATGGCGGCCTCACATTCACCGCCCAGATTTCCGCCTATGTCCAGTCACTCGGCATCACCGATGGCTTGGGCGGCACCATCCTCGATGGCAGTAATCCGAATAGCTGCGGCGCGGTTAACGATTGCCCATCCGGCAATGCCAGCAAGTTTTACGCAGGCTGGAACGATGGCTCGGTCGACGTCCAGCGCGGCGGCGGCTTTTATACCCTGAGCTCCCTGCGCTATTCCTTCTTCGCCCCCGTCGGCGGCCAGCCTGACGGCAGCTATGGCCAGTTGGTGCTGAAGGCCACCACCATGGATGGCGACACCGTTACCCGCAGCGCCGACTTTGCCGGCCAGGATGGCGATGGCCACTTCATGTTCTCGACCTGGAACCTGGACGCCGACTTCGCCGCCCTCCACCTGAGCAACCTGAATATCAGCGCCTGCCTGTTCGACGGCAACGGCGGCTGCCAGAACATGGCCGACTGGGCGCCGTACGCCGCCCAATTCGCCATCGACGACCTCGACGTCGCGCTGCCGCTGCCGGGCTCCGCCCCGCTGCTGCTGCTTGGCCTGGCCGGCCTGGCCGCCATCCGCCGCCGCGCACAATAAACCAATAACAAGGATACCTACCATGCAATTGCGACCACTGACCCTGGCCGTCCTGGCCGTGCTGTCCGGCCTGGCCGTGCAAGCCGGCGCTGAAGAAGCGCGCCACTCCTACATCGTGCAACTGGCCGACGCGCCGGTCGCCAACTACAGCGGCGGCGTGAACGGCCTGGCCGCCACCAAGCCTGCCGCCGGCAGCCGCCTCGACGTCACTGCACAGAACGTGCAGGACTACATGGCCTACCTGGACCAGCAGCAAAGCAACGCTACCGCCATCGTGCCGGACGCGCAGATCGTCCACAAGTACAAGCTGGTGCTGAACGGCTTCGCCGCCCGCCTGACCGATGCCGAAGTGCGCGCACTGAAAAAATCCAGCGCCGTGGCCAGCATCAGCGCCGACGAGGCGCGCACCCTCGATACCAACTACACGCCGAAATTCCTCGGCCTGGACACTCCGGGCGACGGCCTGTGGGCCAAGCTGGGCGGCATGGACAAGGCCGGCGAAAACATCGTGATCGGCATTGTCGACGGCGGCATCTGGCCTGAACACGCCTCCTACGCCGACCGCGTCGACAACCAGGGCAAGCCTACTTTCGACGTCGGCGGCACCTTGGTGTACGACACCCCGTCCAACTGGAACGGCGCCTGCGTGACCGGCGAAGGCTTCACCGCCAGCCACTGCAACAACAAGCTGATTGGCGCGCGTTATTTCAACGCCGGCTTCCTGTCCACCGGCCGCCAGCTGCACTGGACCGACTTCGTCTCGCCGCGCGACTCGCTGGCCGGCGCCACCGGCCACGGCGGCCACGGCGACCACACCGCGACCACGGCGGGCGGCAATTCCGGCGCGGTCGGCTCCTTGTCCGGCATCCCGATCGGCAGCATGTCCGGCATGGCCCCGCGCGCCCGCATCGCCGCCTACAAAGTGTGCTGGACCTACCCTGACGCCACCGCCACCGACGGCACCGGCACCCGCAATTCCTGCTACAACTCCGACAGCGTGGCCGCCATCGACCAGGCTGTGGCCGACGGCGTGCATGTGCTGAACTACTCGATCAGCGGCTCGCAGACCAGCGTCACCGATCCGGTCGAAATGGCCTTCTTCAATGCCGCTGCCGCCGGCGTATTCGTCGCCGCCTCGGCCGGCAACTCCGGCCCGACCAACGCCGTAGCCCACCTGTCGCCGTGGCTGACCACCGTCGCCGCCTCGACCCACAACCGCGCCAGCATCGCCACCGTCAACCTGGTCGGCGGCGCCAGCTACAGCGGCGCTTCCTACAACCAGTCGCCGCTGCCGGATACGCCAACCATCCTGGCGCGCGATGCGGCCATGAAGCCCTATGCCCAGCTGAGCACCGCCGACAAGGCAGCAGCCCGCCTGTGCTACACCGCAGCCGACCGCGTCACCTATGGCGGCGGCGCCGACGGCGCGCTCGACCCGGCCAAGGCCAGCGGCAAGGTCCTGCTGTGCGAACGCGGCAACAGCGCCCGTGTCGACAAGTCGCGCGCCGTCAAGGAAGCCGGCGGCGCCGGCATGATCCTGATGGACACCTCCGCCGCCCAGGCGCCGGTGGCCGACCCGCACAGCATTCCGACCGTGCACCTGAACTTTGCGGACGGCTCGGCTGCCCGCACCTGGGTTGCCGCCCATCCGGATGGCCTGAGCAATATCGCCAAGTCGGAGCTGACCACCAGCGCCGTGCCGGCGCCACAGATGGCCAGCTTCTCCTCGCGCGGCCCGAACAAGCACAACGCCAATATCCTCAAGCCTGACCTGACCGCGCCTGGCGTGGACATCCTGGCTGGCGTCACAGCCGACTACAACACCCAGGCCGAGCGCGATGCCATCGCCAACGGCACCATGGTGCCGCTGGCGAACTGGGCCAGCTACCAGGGTACTTCGATGTCCAGCCCGCACGTGGCCGGCCTGGGCGCGCTGCTGCGCCAGGCGCACCCGGACTGGTCGCCGGCGGCCATCAAGTCGGCCCTGATGACTTCGGCCTACGACACCTTCGCCGACGGCCAGCCCGGCATGGCGGCCGGCACCCTGCCATGGGGCCAGGGCGCTGGCCATGTGCGTCCGAACAAGGCGGTCGATCCCGGCCTGGTGTACGACTCGGGACCGATCGACTGGATCCGCTTCATGTGCGGCATTCCGGGCACCCTGTCGGCCAGCTTCTGCGCACCGTACGGCACCATCCAGCCGTACAACCTGAACCTGGCGTCGCTGACCGCCTCCGCAGTGCTGGGCAAGCTGACCATGACGCGTACCGTCACCAACGTCGGCAGCGAGGAAGCGATTTACAACGCCAGCGCCACCCTGCCGGGCTTCAACGTGGTGGTCAGCCCTGCCACGCTGACGCTGGCGCCAGGCGCCAAGGGCACCTTCACCGTCAGCCTGACCAATGTCAGCGCGCCGGCCAACACCTGGGCCTACGGCAACCTGACCTGGAGCGACAATGCCGGCCACGTGGTGCGCAGCCCGCTGACCGCCAAGCCGGCCATGATCTCGGTGCCAGGCAAGCTGTATAACGAAGCCGGCACCGGCAGCACGTCCTTCACCATCGGCGCCGGCTTCACCGGACCGCTGGCGGCAATGAAGGGCGGCCTGAAAGCGGCTACCCGCAGCGCGGCAACCATCGGCACCGACGCTTCCGCCGACGGCGGCGTGGCAGCCTGCAAGGCCGGCGGCAATGCCGGCGTCAAGGTGCATACCGTGACCGTGCCTGCCAACGCCCTGGTGGCGCGCTTCGCGCTGTACGACGTGGATACTTCCGGCCACCAGGCTGGCGACCACGACGACCTGGACCTGGTGGTGCTGAACGGCGCCGGCACCCAGGTCGGCAGCAGCGGCGGCGCAACCTCCAATGAAATGGTGACGCTGAACCAGCCGGCGGCGGGCAGCTACAAGGTGTGCGTGGTCGGCTATGCACCGCTTGGCGGCAGCTCGAACTACACGCTGTCTTCGTGGACCGTGGCCAAGGACGAAATGGGCGGCAACCTGAAAGTGGGCCTGCCTTCCATGGTGTTCACCGGCGCCACCGCGACGGCCAGCGCCTCGTGGTCCGGCCTGGGCAGCGCCAAGCACCTGGGCGCGGTCGTGTTCACCGCACCAGGCGGCAACGTCGCTTCCACCTTGCTGGAAGTCGACACCACCGTGCCGGTGCCTGAGCAAAGCACCGAACGCAACGTAGCGGGCCGCCGCGACTAAACTGTCGCAATGCCATCGAAACGCCGCGCTGGTCGCGGCGTTTTTTTATTCCACCAGCGCCCCGTTCTTGCCGCCCAGCTGGCAGGTGCCGGCGCGGCACTGCGCACCGGGGTCCATCAGGAAGCGGCAATCGCTCGCCAGGCCGCTTGCCTGGTTTTCCGCTTCACGCTCCTTGCGGTAGCGCGCAGCCAGCGAGGCGGCCTTTTCGGTGCTGACGCTGGCGGTTGAATACGCCATATACGACTCCGGCCCGCCGCAGGACTTGGCGCCGACTGGCAGCGTCTTGCACTGCTGGTCGGAGCTACACGCAGCGGCGCGTCCTATGGCACGCAATTCGGACAGGGACTTCGATTCGCCGGGCGTCGCATGGCTGCAAGCGCTGGCAGCCAGGCAAGCCAGCAGGAGGGCAATTCGGTTCATGGTGGTGCTCCAGGAAGAGATGGCGCCATCATCGCGCGCCCGCGTTGCCCGGTCAACCGTGCTGCTGGACGACGCTGCGGGCGACGGCGTGGGCGCGGTTGCTGACGCCCAATTGGCGGTACAGCCGTTGCAGGTGGTTTTTCACGGTCAGCGCGCTGATGCCCAACAGCCGGCCGATTTCTTCATTGCTTTTGCCTTCGCGCAGCCATTGCAGGATTTCCGCCTGGCGCGGCGAGACCGCCGGCGCCAGGACCGGCGCCTGCACCGAAGTGGCGATGCGCTGCTGCGCCAGGTGCAGGTAAGGCAGCAGCAGTTGCAATAGCCAGCTTTCACGGAAGCCTGCCTCGGCGGGCAAGCCAAGCAGCACGAAGGCGCTGCCGCCAGCCGCCAGCGCGCCGCTGCCATGCATCAGTCCATGCCCCATGGCTCCGGCTTGCAGCACCAGCGGCTGCAGGCCGCCTTGCTGCCACTGGCGCAGCCAGGCCGGCGCCGGCCCCTGCACCGGGTCGCACAGCAACTCGCGCTCGGACGGCGCCAGCATCGTGCTGTGCACGCAATCGGCCCTGCGCGCCCGGCCCTGCTCGTCGAGCTGGATGCACAGCAGCACGCCGTGCGGCAACAGCGTTTGCAAGGCCCCCTGGCTCCACAGGAACAGTTCACGTTGGGTGGCAATGCCGTGCGCGCCATCGATGGCGTGCAACAGGTATTCCTGTTCGCGGGCGTCAGGGCTCAGCATGCGGCCGTGGCGTCGGCATGGAAGCGGTAGCCGCTGCCGCGCACCGTCTGGATCGCATCGTGCAGGCCGCTCGGCTGCAGCGCATGGCGCAGCCGGCCCACGTGCGCATCGACCGTGCGCTCGTCGAGGTAGACGTGGGTGCCCCACACCTGGTCCAGCAATTGGGCGCGGCTATGCACGCGGCCAGGGTGGTGCATCAGGTAGTTCAGGAGGCGGAATTCGACGCGTCCCAGGTTCAGTTGGCGGTCGCCCGCCGTCACGCTCAACGTGTGCGGATCGAGCCGCAAGCCGGCCACCTGCAGCGCCCCCGGCATGGCAGCCGGGCGCCGGCGCCGCAGCACCGCATGCAGGCGAGCGATGGTTTCGCGCGGGCCGAAAGGCTTGCAGATGAAATCGTCGGCGCCGCTTTCCAGCGCCAGCACCTTGTCCTGCTCGGCGCAGCGCGCGCTCAACATGAGGATCGGCAGTTCGCTGGTGCGCAGCGCGGCGCGCAATTGGCGGATCAGCGACAGCCCGGACTGGCCCGGCAAATCCCACTCCAGCAGCACCGCTTCCGGCAGCGTCCCCTGCAGCGCCGCAAGCGCCGCCATCGCATCGCCATGGCTCTGTACCGCATAGCCCGCCTGCCCCAGGTTATGGGCCAGCAGTTGCTGTACAGCGGGGTCGCTGTCGATGACGAGAATGTTGAAGGACATGGCAAAAAAACGCAGGTCGTTATGAGGAAAACTATGAATCATGCCAAGTCCTGCACACTAATACAATTTTAATTAAGTATTAATATTCTGCCGAAATAAATCCCCCCTCTCGCTCTGTGCCTTACAAATGAAAAAGCACCTTGGGAGCCGAAACTCCCAAGGTGCCTGTGGCGTTTGCGCAACCGCAGCGCTCAGGCGCGGCGGCGAGCGAAGGCCAGCATCAGCAGGCCGAGCGCAGCCAACGCCAGCGACGCTGGCTCCGGCACGGCAGCCGGGGTGCCGACGGTGGCTACCGCATCATTGATGGTGATGACCTGCAGGTCGGCGCTGCCATCGGCCGCGGGCGCGAACATCAGGTTCAGGATCTGGCCCTTGATCGGGCTCATGTCGATGTCATAGGCCAGGATGCCAAAGTTCGAATTCAACAGCGCCGAAGGATCGCCCGAAACCGTCAGCAGGAAGCTGAACACGCCGCCGAAACTTCCCCGGTACAGCACATCATTCATATTGGTCGAATTCAGCATGGCGAAACCGCCAGGCACCGCGGCGGCATCGCCCAGCGGATCGAAATTGGCCGGATCCAGGTCGAAGCCTTGCAGTTGCGACATGGTCGCCGTCGCCGCCGGTGCGCCGTCCACACCGTTGAAAGTGAAGTCCAGGTAGCCGGCGCGGCCGGCGCCGTAGATGGCCGTATCCAGGGTCACCAGCCGCATGACATCGGCCGAAGCCTGGCTGCAGGCGCCAAATGCCAGCAGCAGGGCCAGCGTACGCAGGAAAATGGATTTGATCAGCATGATTCGTCCTTAAAAACTGCCGTTGTAGACTTTTGGCGTGTAGTTGATGGCTACACGGCCCGGATTATTGAATTGCAGCTGGACCGACGCCTGGGCGCCAGCCGCCAGCGAGGGCGCTGCGGTGATGTATGGCATGCCGTTGACGTAGCCGCTGGCGTTGGCCAGCGTGACGTTCGCGGGCAGGCCTTGCAGCACATAGTGCACCGGCGCGGCCAGGTCGGCGCCGCTGGTGTTGGTGATCCAGGCCGTCGCGGTACCGACGCTGCTGAAGCGCCCCTGCACCACGCCGGAACGCTGGATCTGCACGCTGGCCGTCACATCGACATACGACGGCGCCAGGTTCAGGCTGACCACCACCGGGTCATGGTCGGAAGCGCGGTAAGGCAGTGCGTTGTACAGGGACTGGGCCGCGGCATTCTTGCCGTCCAGGTTGTAGTCCAGTACTTCCGGCTCGTCGGCGTTGATGTTCCATTCCATGGCGCCGGCCACTTGCGAGCTCATGGCAACGCTGGCCAGCGCGTGGTCCAGGTAGCCGCTCTCGCCGCCGAACACATACGAGTGCGGCATGCCGTTCGGGCGCACGAAGCGCTCGAGCTGGTTCTCAAAGCGGAACTGGCGGTCTGCGGCGGTCAGCAGCATGATCGGGTCTTCCATGCCGTAGGAATTGAAGTCGCCGATCAGCAGCACATCCGGATCGCCAGCCGCCGCCACCACTTGCGGCACGAAGGTATCGGCCAGCTGCTGCGCCTGCGCCACGCGGTCGGCGTTGTAGCAGCTCTGGCCATCGCCCTGGTCGGTATTGGCGCCGGTGGCGCCGTTGCAGCGCTTGGACTTCAAGTGGTTGACGATGACGCTGAACTTCGCGCCATTGTTGGCCTTGAACGTTTGCGCCATCGGTGGTCGGTCATTGACGGCAGCCGCATCGGACAGCGCACCGCCCACCAGCGCCACCTTGGCCGGCTTGTAGATCATCGCTACGCGGATCGCATCGGTGCCGGTGGCAGCAGGCTTCGGCACATAGGCGTATTCCGCCTTGCCGTAGGCGGCATTCAGGCTGTCGACCAGGTAGCTGGTGGCATAGTCGCCATTGTTCTGGATCTCCATCAGGCCCACCACGTCGGCATCGACAGCTTTCAATTCGGCGACGATCTTGTCGCGCTGGCGTACGAACTCGGTCATATTGTCGGCGCCGCGGCAATTGGCCTTGCTGGTGCCGGTACCCAGGGTGCAGCCCTGGCCGGTCTGGCCCAGCACGTCGGTGCCGTCCATGAAGGTGGTGAAGAAGTTCAGCACGTTGGCGCTGGCCACTTTCAGGTTGCCGGCGGCGACTTCCGGTGCCGCAGTGCGCGGATTGTCGCGCGAGAAAATCGGCGCTTCGGTCGGCTGCAGCTTGAAGCCGGCGCCGCCGCTGCCCAGCGCGCCAAAGTCGACCACGCCGGTCAGGCCGCTGACGGTGTAGCCGGTGCGCACCGTGCCGTCCTGGTCCAGGTAAGGCACGCTTGCCGGCGTGACGAACAGGCCGTCATCGAGCGTGATCATATTGGCCGCATTCTGCGCTGCCAGCGCAACGGCATCCGCACTGCGCGCAGGATAGCGGTTGGTCGGGATCTCGCGGCGGCCAACGGACAGCGTCAGCTCGCCACGGCTGCCCAGCGAGTCGGTGGCATTGACCGTCAGCGCGCCAGGGAAGCGCACCAGCATGCCTTCGACGTTAGCCAGGCTGGTGCCCAGCAGGTCGATATTGACCGGGGTAACGCTGTTGCCGGTACTCTGGGTGACGACGCTGGTGACGGTCGACAGCTCGGTGTACGAACGCGTCGCGCCGCTCGGCTTGTACTCGGTCACGGTGCCGCTCACGCGGACCAGGTCGCCCACCGCCACGGTGACGGGCGCAGCCCCCATGTACACGAACATGCCGTCGGAAGTATTCGGGTCGCCGTCGCCGGCCGCGTCCTGGATGAAGAAGCCGCTGCCTACCTTGGCCGTGACCACGCCTTCGGTGCTCAGTTTCACGCCGTTGAACGGGCTGGTGGCGCCCGAGCCCTGGATCTGCGGCACGGGCACCACGCTGCCAGCGCCCATTTCCACGGTCAGGCTGACCGTGCAGCTGGCGTCCTGTCCCTGGTCGTTGGTGAATTTGACTGCGACCGGATAGGTGCCGGCCGCCACGGATGGCGAAGCGACCAGCGACACGCTGGCACTGCCGCCGATGCCCTGGGCCGGCGTCACGCTGCCCAGGCTCAGGCCGGCCACGGCGGTCGACGTGATCAGCGCGCCGTTGACGATGCCGTCCGCGTCCGACGCCGACAGAGCAATGCTGCCGCCCGCACCGAAGGTCAGCTTGGCGCTGGCCGGGCACACCGGCACGATCGGCTGCGGCACCGGGCCGTTATTGCACATATTGGCTGGCGATGCAGCGCTGCGGAATTGCGGAGCGACCGCCGTGAAGTCGGCGGAATTATTGTTGGTGTCGGTGCAGCCGTTATCGGCACGCAGCAGGCTGGTGGTCGCGCTCATCGCCGGCGCCGCCGCGGTTTCCGAGAAGTTGGCCGAGCCGTAGCCCACCACATCCTGGATCGAAGCGCCGCTTGGCTGGGCACCGGTCAGCGGCGTATTGTTATTCACCAGCGCCACCTTGCCGGAAGCACCGCTCATATTGATGCTGTTGCTGAAGAAGTCAGCGGCCAGGTCGGCGCCGACGGCGGTATTGTTGCTGGCCAGTTTGACCAGGAAGTATTTGCCCGCATCGATGCTGGTGCCGGCCGGCAGTTCCGCCCTGCCCCAGCTCGTGCCGCTGGCGGACGCGTACTGGATCGTCCAGCCGCCCACGGCCACCGCAGCGCTGCCGCGGTTGAACAGTTCAACGTAATCGTAGCGCAGGGTAGCGCCGTTATTGCCGCCCGCGCCGTACATCTGGCTGATCACCACGTCGGCAGCGAAAGCCGGCTGGCAGGCCAGCAAGGCGGCCAGCGCGGTAGCGCGCAAAGGAATGCGTTTGTTCATGAAAAAGTGTACCCCCAGAGTATTTACCAAAAGGAATTTTTTATTGTCCTTTTGCATATTAACTGTTTGATATGACTAGTTGGTGACACACGATTAGTCCGAACGGACTAACGGGGGTATGGCCGCGCCAGCGGTTCTCCTATGAACAAGCCTTGGGCGGGCCAGGCCACGCTGCGCCAATACGCTTCGATGGCAGTGGCGCCGCTGAGGTAATGCTGCAACAGGATTTGCGGATGGGGGAATTTCTGCCAGTGGTTGCACGGCTCGCTGACCGTGCCATAGCTGGCCGTGGCGCCCGCCTCCAGCCAGCGCAGGCTGCTCATCTGCCCGCTGCCCAGCAAATCGCCGCCATAGGAAGTCAGGTGGTCGGCCAGGGCGCCGGGCAGGAAGTGCAGCGTCTCCAATTTATCGACGCGCGCCATCCCGGTCTGGTAAAACATGATGTCCTGCGCGCCTTCCAGCGCGTCCTGCCGCAGCGTATGGATGGCCAGCTTGCGCGCCGGGATGGCGCCGCTGGGCGGAAAGAAGCGCGCGCGGCTATTGCGCGTAGCCTCGCTGGTTTGCAGGAAGTAGGCGCCGGCCTGCGGCACGCTGAAGCCGGCCGCCTTGCCGCGTTCCGCCACCGCGCGGGCCACGTCCAGCGGCTCGGCCGGCAACAGCATCGACAGGCGCATGCCGGGCGGCAGCACCTTGCCATTGAAATAGGGATTCTTGCGGCCGGGCGCGCAACTGCGTTCGCATTGCGCGGCATCGAAGCCCAGCGTGTAGGCCGAGGTCAGGCTATTGCATTCGACGGCGTACGGCGCGGTCCAGGCAAACAGGACGGCGCGCGCCTCCGCCGGAAGCTGGCGGTCAATCTCGCTTCTCAGCCGCGTAAATGCATCGGCATCCAGGCCATGCGGCCTGCCGGGAATGCTGACGTGGGCGATATGCGCCGGTGGAATGCCGCGCAACTGGGCATAGTAGGCGCCCAGTGCCACGCTGGCGGGATCGGCATCGTTGACGACCAGCCCAAGCTGGGCCGGCTGCAGCTGGGCACGCGCCCCTGCCGCCAACAGCAGGAGCGCGGCAAAGGCGCAGCGTTTAGCCGCGATGGTAGACATCCTCGAAGCGGACGATATCGTCCTCGCCGAGGTAGCTGCCCGACTGCACTTCGATCAGGTGCAATGGCAGCTTGCCTGGATTCTCCAGGCGATGGCTCATGCCGATCGGGATATAGGTCGATTCATTCTCGGTCAGCAGGGTCACCTTGTCGCCGCAGGTGACGCGCGCCGTGCCCGACACCACCACCCAATGCTCGGCGCGGTGATGGTGCATCTGCAACGACAGCTTGCCGCCCGGGTTGACGATGATGCGCTTGACCTGGAAGCGGTCGCCCATGTCGATCCCCTCGTACGAACCCCACGGGCGATACACCTTGGTGTGATGCAGGTGTTCGGTGCGGCCGTTGGCTTTCAGGTGGTCCACCACCTGCTTCACGCGCTGCACATGGTCCTTGTGCGCCACCAGTACCGCATCCGACGTTTCCACGATCACCAGGTCCTGCACGCCGATTGCGGCCACGATGCGGCCTTCGGCACGTACCAGGCAATTCCTGGCGTTATCCGTATATACGTCGCCGCGCGTCACGTTGCCGTCCGCGTCGGACTGCAGCACGTCGACCAGCGCCGACCAGGAACCGACGTCATTCCAGCCGATCGATGCCGGCACCACGACGGCCTGCCTGGTGTGCTCCATCACCGCGTAGTCGATGGAATCGGATGGGCAGGCGGTGAAAGCCGCTTCGTCCAGGCGGCAGAAATCCAGGTCGCGATAGCCCTTGGCCACCGCTTCTTCGCTGTATTTCGCCATGTCGGGCTGGAATTGCGCCAGTTCTTTAAGGTAAGCGTCGGCGCGGAACAGGAACATGCCGCTGTTCCAGAAGAAGTTGCCGGCCTCGATGAAGCCTTGCGCCGTTTCGCGGTTGGGCTTCTCGACGAATTTGGCTACCTTGAAGCAGCCTTCAGCCCGCAGCGGCTCGCCGCTCTGGATATAGCCGTAACCGGTTTCCGGCGCGGTCGGCACGATGCCGAAGGTCGCCAGGGCGCCGCCCTCGACCTGCGTCGCGGCGCGCTGGATCGCAGCGTTGAAGGAGTCCACGTCCTTGATGACGTGGTCGGCCGGCAGTACCAGCATCACTGCCTGCGGGTCGAGCGCCTTCAGATAATGGGCTGCTGCCGCCACCGCCGGCGCCGTGTTGCGCCCCACCGGCTCCAGCAAAATGCCAAGCGGGGCGACGCCGATTTCGCGCATCTGTTCGGCCACCAGGAAGCGATGCTCATTACCGCATACCACCAGCGGCGCCATCATCCCGTCACGCCCAGCAAGGCGCTGCACGGTTTCCTGCAGCATCGTCCTGTCCGATACCAGGGGCAGCAATTGCTTCGGCAACGCTGCGCGCGACAGGGGCCACAGCCGGGTGCCGGCGCCGCCGGACAGGATGACGGGATAAATATTCATATTAAAGTTGTCTCTTTGGCAACATCGTGCGCGGCACGCCGGGTCGCGCGGCGGTCCCGCGCATTCGCCCATCCGCCGCCTTCTGCTTGCGAAATATGCTGCATTTCGCCAGCGCGGTCGACACTATACTCTTTGAACACGATCAATTCGTCGAGCGTAACGTCTGGTAAGACTCGAGTATATTCGAACAACACGCTGCGCACTACCCTTGCCCCACTGCGAATGTGGCTGCCGTGGCCAATCCACGTCGGACCGATAATCGTGGCGCCAGCCTCGATGCGGCAGCCGGAGCCGATGTAGACCGGTCCGATGATGCGCGTACCCTTCCAGTCGATGCTGGTGTTCAGGCCGACCCACACGCCCTCCTCCACCTGCACGCCGGGCACCGTCATATGCGCCACGCCCCCTGTCAGCACTCCTTGCAGCACTTCCCAGTAATCCTTCACGCTGCCGATATCGATCCAGTCGAACTTGCGCGTCTGGCAGTAGAAGGGCAGTCCCCGCTGCGCCAGCAAGGGAAACAGCTCCGAACCGATATCGAATTCGCGGCCCGAAGGAATCAGGTCGATCACCTCCGGCTCGAACAGATAGATGCCGGTGCTGGCGCAATTCGACTTGGCCTGCGCGCGCGCAGGCTTTTCCTGGAATTCGAGCACCCGGCCATCGTCGTCGCTGACCACGACGCCATAGCTGCTCACTTTTTCCCACGGCACTTCGCGCGTGATGACGGTAGCCAGGGCGCCCTTGCGCCGGTGCTCGTACAGGGCTGATTTCAGGTCCAGGTCGATCAGCGCATCGCCGCACAGCACCACCACCGTCTCGTCGAAGAATCCACCGAACTCCTGGATCTTCTTGATGCCGCCCGCCGAGCCGATCGGCTGCGGCACCACTTCGCCCTTGTCGTTGGTGTAGCCTTCGAAGGAATAGCCGATCTGGACGCCGAACTGATGCCCTTCGCCGAAATATTCCTCGATCTTCTCGTGCAGGTAGCTGACATTGACCATGATTTCGCTCACGCCGTGCCGCTGCAGGTGTTCCACGAGATAGGCCATCACGGGCTTGCCGAGGATCGGGATCATCGGCTTGGGCAGTTCATAGGTCAAAGGGCGCACCCGCGTGCCCTTGCCGGCCGCCAGAATCATCGCTTTCATGGGTTGTCCTTCTCCAAAATCAGCTCCGGCGCGGAGTACAGGCGCTCGTAAGCTGCCAGCAGCTTGGGCGCCTCGTATTCCCATTCGAGCTCGTTGACCACGCGGTTGCGCCCATACGTACCCATGCGCGCGCGCCGCTCCGGATCGTCCAGCAACTCCATAATCTTCACCGCCATGTCCACCGGATCATTCTTTGCCGCGTACAGCGAAGCCTCCTGGGCCGATACCCGGCCCTCGGTCAGGTCGAACTGCACGATCGGCTTGCCCAGCGCCATGTACTCCATGATCTTGTTCATGGTCGACTTGTCGTTCATTTCGTTGGCCACGTCGGGATTCACGCAGACGTCGGCCGTGTTCAGCATTTCCAGCAACTGCTGGTCGGGAACCCGCCCGGTGAACGTCACGTAGTCCGCCACGCCCAGTTCGCGCGCCAGCTCCTTCATCTCCTCGAGCGAAGTGCCGCCGCCCACCAGGCCGAACTGGACGTCGCGCCGCCCCATCTCATGCACCATGACACGCACGCTTTGCAGAAGCAGGTCGATGCCTTCCTGCGCGCCCATCACGCCAACATAGCCGACCAGGAAACGCCGCCCCTGCTTCAGCGCCTCCACCGGCGGCAGCACGCGCAGCCGGTCCAGTTTCGGGCCGCTGCGCACCACATACACCCGGTCCGGGTCCATGCCGCCGCGCCCGATGGCGATACGCTTGTACGAATCATTGGTGGCGATCGACACGTCGGCGGTGCGGAAGGAAAGCCGTTCCAGCCACACCATCAGCTTGTAGAAGAAATCGCGCCGGCCAAACTTGGCCTCGTACAGTTCGGGGTTGATGTCATGGTGGTCGAACAGGAAGCGCTTGCCCAGCACGAACTTGAAGAAGCCACCGACCAGGAACAAGAGGTCGGGAGGATTGCAGGCGTGGATCACATCGAAGCCATGGCGGAACAATACCTTCCACGCCAGCCGCGAACTATGGAACAGCGCAGCCGAGTATTCGATCGCATAGCCTAGCGCGCCCTCCGCCTCCATCGGCAGCTTGTAGCGGTAGATATGGATGCCATCCAATTCTTCATAGCGCGCCTCGTAGCCCTTGCCGGTCGGGCAGATGATCGCCACCTGGTAGCCGCTGGCATGCAGTGTCGTCGCCTCCTGCCACACGCGCCGGTCAAACGGCGAAGGCAGGTTTTCGACGATGATCAGGACGCGGCGGCGCTCAACCCGGTTACCAGCAGATGCCATCGTATGCCCCTTCGCTCTGCTTGCCCGAGACGCGCACCAGGTCCACCAGGTGCTGTCCGGGCCGCAGCCGGTCAGGCACGGCATGGAATTCCGGCGCGCCGTTGCCGATCACCACCGTGTCCGCAAACGCCAGCACCGCGTCCATCGAGTCGACCATCAGCCGCGAGATATGGGGAATGATGTTCATGATGTAGTCCTGGTTGGCGCCGGTCAGCGCCGCCAGCTTCACATTCTTGTCGTACAGGCGCAGGTCATAGCCCTTGCCGATCAGGTGTTCGATCACGTCCACCAGCGGCGATTCGCGCAGGTCGTCGGTCCCGGCCTTGAAGGAGAAGCCGAGGATGCCGACTTTCTTGCCGGGCTTTTCCATCACCATTTTCAAGCCCTTCTCCACCTGCTTGTGGTTGGACGGCAGGATGGCATTCAGCAGCGGCAATTCCAGGTCAAGCTGGCGCGCCTTGTAGATCAGCGCGCGCACGTCCTTCGGCAGGCAGGAGCCGCCGAAGGCAAAGCCCGGCTTCATGTAATACGGCGAGAGATTGAGCTTGGTATCCTTGCAGAAGATCTCCATCACTTCATGGCCATCGATGCCGACCGCCTTGCAGATATTCCCGATCTCGTTGGCGAAATCGACTTTCAGCGCGTGCCAGGTGTTGTCCGTGTACTTCACCATTTCCGCCGTCTCGACGTCGGTGCGCACCACCGGCGCGTCCATGCCCGCATAGAGCTGCAGCAGCAATTCGCCGGAGCGCTCGTCGGTTTCGCCGATCACCGTTTTGGGCGGATGATGGTAATCGTGCACCGCCGTGCCTTCGCGCAGGAATTCCGGATTGCTGCACACGCCGAAGTCGATGCCGGCGCGCTTGCCGGACGCCTCTTCCAGCGTCGGAATCACCAGCGAACGCATGGACCCCGGCAGCATCGTGCTGCGTGCCACCACCACGTGGAAGCTCTCTTTCTCGCGCAGCGCATGCCCGATCTGCTCGCATACCTTGCGCACCGCGCTCAGGTCAAGATTGCCGTTCAGCTGGGATGGCGTGCCGACGCACACCAGCGAGATCTCGCTCGCCATCACTGCATCGCGCACGCTGTCGGTAGCGCGCAGGCGCTTGTCGCGCACCGCTCCGGCAATCATCTCGCCGATATCTTTCTCGATGATCGGCGTACGTCCTTCGTTGATCAGCCCAACCTTGGTGCGGTTCGGATCGACCCCGATCACCGTATGCCCTTCCGCCGCCAGGCATCCCGCCGAAACTGCACCTACGTAGCCCATGCCAAAGATACTGATCTTCACGATGACGCTCCTTCAAGTAAGGTAATTTCGGTCACGATCGTGCTGGTGCCGCGTATCGTTCCGCGCCACGCTGCTGTCGCGATGCCGGCTTTGCTGTCAAAGCTGCGCGAGATCCATCCCGCGATTGGCGCCGTGCTGGCGCAATGGAGTTGCGGCCCATTCCCGAAATGGCATGACATGTGCAATCCCTTATCGCGCCTGGCGATATGCAAAGTTTGCCCAACCGTTTCGGCATGGCAGCCTTCTGCAAAATGCCAGTGCAGGGCTACCTCGTGCTCGCCAGAACATTCTAGGATATCTTCAACATTGACCGCGTTCCGTTTGGAATCGTAACGAATGATGCGGCGATGCATGACAGGATCACGCAAGCGCATATAGCCGTCTTGTTTTCCCTCAAAGAAATGAGTCGCATCGTGCGACAACGCGACAGCGCCGGCCTTGTGCAGCCACATGAAGTTGCCACCGATTTCAGACTGGTCCAGCCCATCGATTTGCACCGTGTTGTGCGCGGCAGTACTGCGGAAGTAGTCGCGCCATTGGCGGTGGGTGTGATAAGCATAGGTGCCAGGATCGACCAGCATCTCCTGCCCGCCCATCGAGAGCGTGAAGGACAGCGCATCGGCGTGTCCATGCGCCGCCAGCGACAGGTAGCCCAAGGGTCCGCAATCGACCACCATGCGTACTTCCCGCGGCGTGCCGAAGTCTTTCCCCAGCAAGTAATAGCCGCCTTGGGGAAACGCGATACGCGGCGTTTCTTGCGCGCCCGGCATTGGCGACGGCAGCGCGGCCCAGCGCGCATCGGCGTCAGCGAACAACCAGCGGTTGCGGTCATCGAGCGCGCCGGCCTTCGCCTTGAAGTCGGCGCGTTCGAACAGCAAGGCAGCGCTGGCGAGCAGGGATCGGTACGGCGGCGTAGTCGATGCATCGAGGCGCAGCATGCGGGCATCGTCCGCATCGCCGGTCATCGGCACGTTGCCGCCCACGTCCATCACGGCCGCAAGGAATTCCGCCATGCGTTCCAGCCGCTGCAGCCATTCGGCCGGGAAGCTGCAGCCGTTCGCTTGCGCCGCCAGCTGGCAAAGCAGCATCATGTCCATCACCTCGTGGTGATAGTAGATGGCTTGCTCCTTGTTGACGCCATCCTCCCAGTTCTGCTGCAAGCCCTGCTCGGCCAACCCGCGTTCGGCCACCGTGCGCCAGCGCACGCTCTCCGGCCAGCAGGGCCATTGCAGGCTGGCGATGTACAAGCCCATGTACTCGCCCAGCAAATGATTGTTGGCCGAAGAGTGGCGCGACAGGTGGTGGCTGATGAAGTGGCAATGCTTGTAGACCGCGTTGAGCCATCGATGCCGCCAATCGTCGTCCAGGCTGCCGGCCAGCAGTTGCCAGGCCGCGGACCAGTTCAACAGGCGAACCCCAAGCTCCAGCGAACTGGCCCAGTGCACGCCTTGCGGATACGGACATTGGTCGAGCCAGGAAATGAGCAGCGTACGCGCTCCATCGCGGTATTTTCGCTCGCCGGTACAACGCCAGGCTTGCGCCAGTGTGACCAGCTCCAGGTGGCGGCTCGGCTCCCACAGGTATTTGATATCGCCCACCAGCGACGCATCGCGATAATCGATTGACGGCCCTGGCACCATTGGCGCCGTGGTGCCGGTACGTGGATCGCGGTTCCATTGCGGCGGGAAGCCCAGCGGCGCGCCCTCCAGGGCGAACACGTTCCAGCGCCCGGCCAGCAGCGAATCGGCTGCCATGCAAAGCGCTGCCGCGTCGACGCCCGCCGGTGCAGCAAGAAAAGCAGCGCCAAAGCGGTCCAGCGCCGGCACCGGAGGGTAGCTTGCCAAGCCGAGTCCCATTGCCGCGGCTTTGCGGCGCGCAAGCTGGTGCATGCGCCAGACAACTTCGGCTGGCCCCATCAGCTTGAGGCGATTGATTTTCCAGGCCAGTGCAGTCATTGCGGCAAAAATCCCAGTTCGCGATACAGCCGCTCAACCCGCGGCAACACGGCGTCGCTGCTGAAGGTGGACTCCACCTTGCGCCGCGCCGCCTCCCCCATGCGCCGGGCCAGCGCATCATCTTCCAGCAATTGCGCAAGCCGTGCCGCCAGTGCATCGACATCGCCCGGCGCAACGAGGAAGCCCTCGACGCCATCGGCCACGGCTTCCGGAATTCCGCCAACCGGCGTGGCCAGCACGGGCAGGCCCGCCGCCATCGCCTCCAGCACGCTCATCGGCAATCCCTCGTTGTAAGAAGGCAGGGCATACAGGGATGCCAGCGCCAGTTGCTGCTGGCGGCTCTCCATCCCGACCCAGCCAAGCAGGTTGAGCTGGCTGGCGATTCCCAGCTGCGCCGCGCGTTCGCGGACTGCATCGAGTTCGCCATCACCGCCCAACCGCAATTCCAGTGCCGATACCTGCGGCGCAATGCGCGCCGCCGCCTGCAGCAAGTCATAGCTGCCCTTGCGCCGGCCAAGCCGCCCCAGGGACAATACGGCGCCGCGCCGCCGCTGCTCCCACGAGCTGGCGGCCGGCAACAGCACCGGGTTATAAATGGCCTCCACATGCGGATTGCGCGACATGCCCTCGACCCAGCATCGCCAGGCCTCCGAAAGCACGATCACGCGCGTGCTTCGGTCGAATATGAAGCGCACGAAACGCTTGCGCCAGGGCCCACATTCTTCGCCGTAGAAGATCGAAAACTCCGCGCCGTGCAGGTGCAGGATCGCCGGCACCCGCGCCGCGAACGCCAGCAGGAAAAATCCCGACTTGCGCCAGAAGCTGGCGCGCGATGCCAGGTGCACGTGCACCAGGCCGACCTGCCCGCGCAACAGCATGCCGGCAAAGACCATGTATGCCGCCAGCATCACGCGCAGCTTGCGCCACCTGCCGCCATCGCAATGCGTCGCCAGGTAACGCACCCCAAAGCGCCGCAGCATGCCAGCCTGCTCGTACACCCGCACCACGGAAGCGATGCCGCCCATGGTATTCATCCCGGTCCCGAGCATCACAATGGTTTTCATGAGCGGCGCCCATCCTTCCACTCATTGACGACCCAGCGGAACTTGCCCGCCGCCGTATTCGGCAAGTCGTCGCGCAGCACGACATTCACCTGCACCGTCGCGTCGACCAGCTGACGGATATTGGTCAGCAGCTTGTCCTGGTCCGCCGGCGAGAAACGCGCATCGGGCACCAGGCGCAGCTCCCACAGGCCGGGCCCGACCTGCGCTACCTGCGATTTGCGCACGTTCTCCACGCCTTTGAAAGCAAAGGTCAGCACCGAAGGGCTGACTTCGGAACCGTCGCCGCCGGTAATGCGGTCTTCCAGCTTGCCCGTCACCGGCTCGATCATCGGGAACGGCCGCCCGCACAGGCAATGTCCATGCCTCCAGCGCGTGCGGTCGCTCAGGCGATAGCGCACCAGTGGCATCGCAAGGTTATGCAAGGTGGTGCCGACTACATGGCCGTAGCCATCGGTTGGCTCGCCATGGTCATCGAGTATTTCGACATGCGAATAATCGGGGTTGACGTGCATTGAGCCGTATTCACATTGCGTTGCAAAGGCCACCCGTTCCGCCATGCCGTACATGTCCATGATCTGGCCGGCCAGGCGCTCGCGAATCAGCTCCTGCTGATGCGGATACAAGGGCTCCGACGCGGTAAACAGGAATGGCACGCACAGGCTCGTGCCGCGCCGCTCCAGATGCTGCGCCAGCGTATAGGCCGTCGAGGGATAGGCCTGCATCATTGCCGGCGCATAATCGCGCAGCTTGTCGATGATGGGATCGATGCACTGTTCGGTCAGGTGGCGCGACGACAGCAACAGCTGGCGGTTGTACCGGTTTTCAAACCAGAACGGCGGGCGTTGCCGGTCCAGCTCCGCCACCATATCCCCGCGCAGGGTGGCACGCGGCATGCCATCGACATATCCGCCCCAGGTCCAATGGCGCTTGATGAAGGCCTGCTCCATCTGTACCGACTGCAGGCTGCGGATGATCACCAGCGGCGTCCCCGTGGTCCCGCTGGTCTTGCCCAGCGCCTGCCACGGCCGCTTGGCGCCGTCATTCGGATACAGGGCCTTCGGATGCGCCAGCAAAGTCGACTTGTCGACCACCGGGAACATCTCGCGCAAGGCTTGCCGCGCCTCGACCGGCGAGAAGTCAGGCGAGATGTGCGCGTAATATGGCAGCTTGCTGATAGCCGCCTGCAGGCTGCGGTGCAACAGCCTGTCGCCCATCACCTTGAGCGCGTAATCGTCCATCAGCTCATGCCGCCGCAGGCGCTGCACCAGGCGCTGGCTCAGCGCATTGTCGCGCACCAGGGCCCGCCCGCCATACAGGAACTCCTTACGCAATTCGGCCAGCATGATCGCCTCCCACCAGGTTCCGATAGCGCTGCGCCACCGCCTCGCCCAGCACGCGGTAGCTGCGCGCCGCTTCAATGTATGCCGGCCCCGCCGCCGCGCGCTCGCGCGCAGCCTGCGGGTCGCGCAAGATAGCCAGCAAAGCGTCGGCCATCGCCTGCGGCGTGCTGGCCGCAAGCCAGCCCGCGCCGCTGGCGGCCAGCACGGCTTCCTGGTCCGGAATGTCGTTGCCGACGCAGGGCATGCCCAGCGCCAGGTATTCCAGCAGCTTGGTCGGCGAGCTGACGTCGTACAGCGCACCGCGCGGCACATAGGAAATCGCCGCTTGCGCACCCTGCAGGTACTCCCAGGCCTGTGCGGGCGGCAGCCAGCCGGTGACCTGCACCGCCTCCGCCAGGCCCCGCGCACGCGCCGCATCAAGCAGTTGCGGCACGTCGGCCTGCTGCGGTGAACTGCCGATCAGGAGCAGTCTGGCCGACGGCAATTCGCGCCGCACCAGCACCAGCGCGTCCAGCACGCGCTCCAGGCAACGCGCCCGGTCCAGCGTGCCAAGATAGGCCACCACCGCCCGCCCTTCCCAGCCTGGCCACGAGCGGGCCGTCGGCACTGATCCGGCCGGCGCTACTGCTTCCATGTCGACGCCCATCGGCACCGCGCTGATACGCCCCGCTGGCACGCCGTGCCGGGCCACCAGCCGCGCCATCGCCTCGCTTTGCACGAACACGTGATCGGCACGTGGCAGCAGGACACGGTACAGCAGCCAGCGTTCGGCGCATCCTTTGGCGAGTACAAGACGGGCGCGCAGGCGGCGCAGGACGCGCCGCGCAGGCAGGCGGGCCAGTTCGTCCTGCGCGCGTTCGATGCGCCCTTCACTCATCAGGTATGACAGCCAGTACATCATGGGCAATCCCTTCATGCGCGCCACCAGCAACGCCAGCAGGCCAATGCTGACCATGTCGCGCACTTGTACCGCATCGTGGGTGCGGCCGTTAGCGCCTAACAAGGCCCGCAGGCAAAGCCAGAGAAAAGACAGCTCAGATTTCCAACGTGCACCAGCGCGTGCCCGCCGTGAAGAGGCGAAGCCCTGGTTGTCGGCCGGCGCCGCGCTGCCTTTGCCGACCAGGTGGCATTGCACGCCATGGCGCGGCAGGTATTTTCCGAAAAGGGTCGCCACGTCGGCGCGGAAAGTCGGCAACGGTTCCGGCACGAGCTGCAAGATGCGTACTGGGCGAGCCATGCTTCATCCTAGCAAGAACTGCTCAATTTCAGCGCCCGGTTCGCCGCGCCCTTCCAGCTTTCCCGCTGCCAGGCGCACGCGCTGTGCCAGTTCCGCGCGCCGCGCCGGCTGTTCCAGCGCATGCGCCAGCGCCTGGCGCATCGCCTGCACGTCATCGTGCGGCACAAAGCCTGGATAGTCTTCGCCAAGATAGGCTTCGATCGCTTCATGGCGTGTCGCCACCAGCGGTTTCCCATGCCGCAGCACGCGCAACAGGACGCTTTGCCCGCACGCCTCGCCCAGGCCGCGCAAGGGCATCGCCACCACGCTGCTGCGCGCCAGCAGCCCTTCGAATTCCGCCTCCGGCAAATCGCGCAGGATGCGCGTGCTGTCGCGCGCCGGCTGGCGTATCTGGTTGCGCTGCGAAGCGACGATCACCAGCGGTGCCGGCAAGGGTTCGGCTGCTTCCAGCAACAGGTCATAATCGCGATTGGAGAAGCCGCCGGCGAAAATACTGCCGTCATCATCCTGTTGCGCGGCCCGGCCATCCAGCTCCTGTCGCCACAGGTGGCAATGCACGTCCTGCGGCGCCATGCCGACGTTCTGCACCAGGTTGCGTGCCTCCCCCGGCGAGAAGGCGATGAAGCCCAGGCCCGGCACGCGCAGCGCGCGCAGCACACGGTCGGCAAGGCGGCGTGCGCGCTTTCCATGCACGAAGCAGCTCATCACCAGCAGGCGCTCCGGCCGGGGCAGCAGGCGAGCCTTGACCAGTGCCAGCACCGGCAAAGCCTGCCAGCCAACGATCAGCAAGCGGTCTGACTTCTTCCACAGGCCAAAGCAGCGCAGCAGCTTTGGCGAGAACATGGACAGCACGATGGCGAGCTTGCCGCTCATGCCCTGCGTGCCGGATCCAACGATGGTCACGCGCGCACCGCGCTCGCGAAGGTACTCGGTGATATCGCGGTAGCTGCTGGCTTGCGGAAGGAGCACATGAATCATGGCCGCCGCCCCTCCGCCACGACTTCGCGCAGGATCTGCAGGTACTGCCTGCTCACCACATCGGCGGTATGCTCGGAGGCGTAACGCAAGGCGCCGCCATCCTGCAGGGTGCTGTAATACTCGGCATCGTCATACAGGCGGTTGATGGTGGCCAGCATGGCCGGCACATCCTGCGGCATCATGCCGGTCCAGCCGGGCACGATGCTGAAGGTCGATTGCGGGCAAAGCACCGGCGTGCGGGTAGACCATGAATCGCACAGGAAGCCCCAGCCGGAATGGCTCTCCGTATAGGCGAACCACGCTGACGACAAACGTTGCAAGGCTTCGATGCGCGTCACCCCTTCCACATGCTCGACGCGGTCGCCCAGCCGCTCCTGCAATTGCTTCACGACGTGCCCGTACGGTCCTCGCCCGATCACCACGAAACGCTCGACCGGCGTATGTTCCAGGATGGCCGGCACCGTCTCCAGCCAGCGTTCGCAATTCTTGTGGCGGATCAGCGAGCCGACATAGATCATCTCGCCTTGCCGCCGCTCGCGCGCCGGCCGCCAGTCGGCCGGCCGCTGCGCGCAATGCGCCGCGTAATAGGCGCGCCGCCCGCGCAAGCCAAGCGTCGCCAGTTGCGGCAAGTCCGCCGGGTCGTTGCTCATCAACGCATCCACCTGCCCGCATACCTGCCACCAGCGCATGCGTCCGGCCACGCGTCCCAAGGCGGGCACGCCGCCGTAATAGCGCCGCCGCAGCAGCTGCACCGGATCGGCCGACTCCACCCGCAGCAGCACTGGAACCGGATACAGTGGACGCAACAGCTCCAGCAGCGGCAAGGTATGGAAGGAATTCACCAGCAAAACATCCGGCTGGAAAGCGTCTGCAATTTCGCGTACCTGCGGCAGGTAGCGCGCGGCTTCGTGCGACAAGGCGCGCAAGCTGGGAAAGATGCGGTGGATCGGCACACCCTGGAAGTTTTCGTAGGCCTCGCCCGGCTCGGAACTCTTGAGCGCCGATACGCGCGAGGTCACTACCTCCACCGCAACGCCTTTCGCAACCAGCGGCGGGAGCACGTACGCTACCTCATCGAAGGTAGGATTCAATCCGGGATAGATGGCAAGCACTTTCATGAAACCTCGCGCAACAGTTGGCGTCCCAGCAATCGGTTGATAAGCTGTCGATCTTTCTCATCAATTGCCCCCGACAATAACAGCGCTACGGCAAACACGGCGCACAGCAGCAGGGTTCCCACAGCAGCCGCAAGCACGCCCTGCCCCGGCAACAGCCACGCCACGCCAGCCGCCGCGCCAATTGCCAGCAAGGCGCGCGCCCACCAGCGCAAGCCCAGCGGCCACGCAAAGCCGCGCCGCCGCATGCCCGCCACGACCAGCCCGTTCACGATCAGTTCATTGCCCAGCAATGCTGCCGGCACCAGCCACAAACCCAGCGGCGCGGAACCAAGCCACGCGAGTAAAGGCAGCACCAGCAAGGAACACAGCGAAGCCAACGCCCACATGCCCATCAGGCCAACGGCATTGCACACCACGTTGAGGATCAGGCGATGCAGGCGCAGCGCCAGCCAGCCGCACAGCACCGCGAACAGCAGGCGGTATTCGCCAAAGCGGCCGCCGCTGGCCAGTTGCAACACCAGGTCGCCATACACCGCGGCCACCGCCAGCACCGGCAGCAAGCTCAGCGCGCTAACCTTGAAAACGAAATGCGCCCAGCGCTGCAATTCGCCGTAGTCGCGATTGCCGGCGTAGGCGCCAATCATGCGCGAGCGCACTACCGAGAAAATTACCATGCCGGGCATGTAGTTGCGGATGATATCCGTCAAACGCAGGACGAAGCCCAGGCCCGCCATGGCCTCCGGCCCCTGGCTGCGCGCGAGCAGCAGGATCAGGCTGGAAGGCGAATACAGGTATTCAACAATCCCGCTGGCGTAGTTGTGCAAAGCGACCGACCGCATTTGCGCACTGTCAGGCGGCTGCCATCCGTCCTGCGCATGCATCGGCAGGCCGCGCACGGCATGGAAAAGGAATCCGGCAGACAGCAGCAAGGCACCTATGCTTGCGCCCAGTTCCGCCAGCAACAGCTCGCGCGCCGTACCGCTGCCCATCGCCAGCAAGGCGCAGGCGATGACGGCGCCACGCAGCACCGTGACGAGTTGCATGCGCGATTGCAGGGCCAGCGCTTCCAGCGAGTTGTCGCGCAAGATTCGCATCACGCCTTCCACCACCAGCAGGATCGCCAGCACGCCTGCCAGTTCGGGCGGGACACTGGCAGGCAGCACCCCGGCGCCGCGCGCCAGCAGCAGGCTGCAGGCGACAACTGCCAGCAGCAACATGCGGCATACGGCCACCGTGACGACCAGGCGCGCCAGCGCCTGGCGGCTGCCACGCAAGCGGTATTCGGGAAGGAAACGCAACAGAACCCAGTCAAGGCCAAAGCTCGACAGGCCAAGAACGAGTTCCACCAGCGCCATGCCGACCACATAGTGGCCGAATTCGGCAGCCGGCAGAACGCGTGCCGACAGCCCAAGCACGCTGGCTGTCAGCACGGCGGTAGGCACTTTGCCTACCAGGAAGGCGGCGATGTTACGCCGCGTTTGGGGGCCCGAGTATGGTGCTGTCATAGCATGGCTCAGTCCCCCTGGCGGCTCAAGGCAGCGGCAGCGTGATGGTCTGGCTGCCCACCGTCAGCACGCGGCTGGTGGTGCCCGTGGTCAGCTTGACCGCGGGCTTCTTGCAGCCCACGTCGAGCAAGATCACGAATTCACCCTTGAGCGCCGCCGGACGCGTAAAGGCTGCGTGCTCTTCGATTCCGGTGCGCGGCGCCGGTCCATCCCGCTTCACCAGCGTGGTGCCCGGCGTGATGGAACGGACGCACAGTGAACGGTCGCCGTTGACGATGGTCGCCGAACCATCCGCATTGACTGTAATCGCTACGGCCGCATGGAAATTCCACTCCCAGGCATGGGCCACCGGTGCCGTCAGCGTATCCATCACCACTGCCGCATCCTGGCTGCGGAAGTACCACACCTTGCGCCGGTTCAGCGACAGCGCGCCTTCGAACGCCGGCGTCGCATCGCCCTCCACGTAGTCCATGGCCGAGGTGGTCGAGAAGCCGGTGATCTTGCCGTTGCGGCCCAGGTTCACCGTATTGCCTTCGATGCGCTGCCCCACGCCGTTGTCGTAGGTCACCGCGTTGTGCGACTTGGTCGCGCGGTACCAGCTGCTCCACAACGGCGAACCATACCAGTCGTAATAGCCGGCTTCGATCAGCAAGCGCTTGCCGCCGCTGTTCAGCACAATCGAGTTCTGGTCGCCGTGGCTGTGGTTATACGAGCCATAAGGGCTGGACTTGAAATACAGCGACGTGCGTTTCGTATCCGCCAGAGAACTGTGCATCGCGGCCCAGCCCACGCTGGGATAGAAAGCACCGTTCGGCGGCGGTACGGCGCTGGTGACCGTATTCACCGGCAGCGGCGACGGCGCCTGCAGCAGCGTCAGAGGATCTTCCACTCCCGTCATGCTGTTGAAGTACCACTTGGCCGCCGGCGTATTGAAGCGCGAGGCAAAGGCCTTCAGCAGGTAAGTGTTCGGCACGTCTTCGTGGCCATCGCCAAACACATGGTTCGGCGTGCCAGGCGGCACAAAGTGCGCCATGAAGCGCAGGAAGCCGTCCGACCAGGGCTTGCGGTAGATCGACACGCCCAGCGCCTGGCTCAGCGGGTCCCAGATCTGCACCGAAAAGTCCGCAGCCGCCTGGCCGTACGCGGTGCCGTTGGCGTAGCCGCCTTCCGGGCCGCTCCAGGTGTAGACCTGGTGCACATAGGTGCGCACTGCGAAGTCGAACCAGGTCTGGGCCGCCGGCACATCGCCGAGGTTGAGTGCCGCGATCAGCGCCAGGAAGCCCAGCGTATTGCCGCCGTGGGCGTCGTACGGATATTGGTCCATCCGGCCATTGCTGCCCGCCAGGTCATTGTAGATATCCGTGGTCCGGCGCGCGATGGCCGATTGCCAAGTTGCCTTGCGCGTCGAGTCGAGGTTGTTCCACAACATATCCAGCGCTTTCGACAGCGACAGGGAAATGGTGCGGGTGGCCTGGTCCTGGTTGGCATAGCTGGTCGGACCGGTCGGGCTCAGGGCCGCCAGTTCATCGCCGCGCTTGATCGCTTCGTTCAGGTAGGCCGTTGCGATGGCCTCGCCCTGTTTCAGGCGGTACAGCAAGGCTGCCGCTTCCACTTGATGCGAGGTGCGGTTGATGCGGTTGCGGATATCCGAATTCTGGTTGCTCAGCGCCGTGGTCATGGTACCGCTGCTCACCAGCGGCCAGTCGCTGTCCTTGACCGGCGCCATCGTCATGCGCGACTGCACGGTTTCAATCAGGCGCCGAACCTGGTCGCCGCGCTCGGTAACCATGGCCGAAGACCATTTCAGGTAAGGCAGGAAAGTCGGCGACAGCATGCGCGAACGGCCATGGCGCAACACATTGTCGCGCAGGGTGGCGTTGTCATACACCTCGAACTTGGTGGCGCTGCTGTCGATGGTGAAGCTGCGCACCGTCGACCAGTCCTTCGCCACCGCTTCCGCCAGCGGCACCACGGCCGCTTCCGCCGCCGCCTCGATCTGAGCCAGGTTCGAGCCTGCCGCCTTGGCCTTCGTGCGCGCTGCCGCATCGGCATCGTTCATTGCCTGGGTGCGCGTGAACGGCGCCACTTTCCAGGTATAGATGCCGGCGGTCGGGAACGCGTGAGTCGGCAGCAGCCAGTTGCGCGGCACGACATGCTTGATGGGCGACGCAGTGCCAGGCGGCTGGATGATGACCAGGTACCAGGTGGACGAAGTAGCAATCGGATAACGCGACCAGGAAAAGCCGGGCGGATTTTGTGGTTGCAACTGCATTTTGTCCGGCGCGGGCCGCACGGCTTCGATGTTGGCGGAAATGGCCCAGTCGGCACGACTGGTGGTGGCAAAGGTAGAAAGCGCGCCCAGCACGGCGCAATGCAAAAGGGAATATTTAACGAATTTCATGTGATACTCTCCAGACAATTTCGTTTGCGAATCAATAAGTTAACCGCAATTTGATCCGGCACAACAAGGAAAGTCTACATCACGTATTTCACAAATTCGTTTCTGTGCGACAAAAGTTTTGTAACAATGTCGCCCAGAAATGACACAATTCCCTAGCGTTGGGACGAGCCGAAACGGCATAACTGGACTATCGTCCCCATGCACATCATCAGGAGCAGCTGGGCGGTGGGCTCATCCATCAGCGCGCGGTTATAAACCAGCATCATCAGGAACAGCAGCATGGCTGCGACGCAGGTATCGGCCAGCGCGAGCTGGGCCACGCTACCTTGTTTTCGGCGCACGTAGCGCCAGGCAGCTAGCAGGGAAAACAGTAGCATGGAGCCGTAAGCGAGAGCGCCCAATAGGCCTACATCCCACAGCAGGATGCCCAGCGCGGTAGCGTCAAGATGCAGCGGCTGGTAGCGCTTGGCGACCTCGCCCGCGCCAAGCAGGCCGGACGGTTTGCTGGCGCCGGGCCCATAGCCGACCAGGCGGCGCGGCACGGTTGCCAGCGGGTCGCGTGCCCACAGGGCGAGCGAGGCGGCGCGGCTGATCTCGCCGGTGCGGTAATTGACGTTGTTGGGATCAAAGAAGTAACCGCCGCCACGGTCCAGCTTTTCGGCCATGTTATGCGCCGACTGCACCTTCTTGCCCCAATACAGCGTTTCATACACGGTGTAGGTGGTGCCGACGAAGGCCGCCAGCAGCACGGCAAAGCCGATGAAGGCGCCGATGCTGCGCAAAATCCTGCGCCGCAGGACCCAGGCCAGCATCAGGGGCAGCCAGATGAAGGCTGCCTTCACTTCGCCCAGCAGGATGATGGCAAAGCCGATCGCCTGGAACGCCCACATCGCCTTGCCGGACATCTGGCCGGCATGCCAGCGCGCCGCGGCATAACCCATTGCCACCACCGTGAAGAACACCATGATGGCGCTATTGCCGCCGAAACCAGGCGTGCCGCCGAAGGTACCGACAATCGAATCGAAGGTGGTTGCCGTGGCGACGAAGAAGTGCTGGTACAGCACCACCGGCACCTGGATCAGCACCACCCAGAACATCATGCGCCAGCTGGTCTCAAGGTGCTGCTCTTTCCAGCGGAACCAGTACAGGGCGAACAGCACCGAGAACATGGGCAGCATGGCCTTCGCTGCCGAGAAGATCTGCGACTTGGGCACACGGTTGAACACCAGGCTGATCACAAAGGCCGCCACGAACAGCACCGCCGCCAGTTCCACGGTCGAACCATCTCCCTTGCGCAGGTGGTGCTGCTCGCGCTTGTGCACGACGAGGTCGAGCAATGCGCGGCAAAAGAACAGGATCGCGAGGCCGAAGGCCAGCCAGGCAGCAGGACGCAACTTCAGGAAGTAGACGGCCGAACCCTGCAACAGGAAAGTCAGCACGAAGAGGCACCAGAACATGCCGTGCAACGGCAACACGAACACCATCAGGACCGACAGCACTGCCGTGCCGACGATGGCCACCAGCGGCGGCGAGTCCAGCCCGCCGACCACGCCGACGAATACCGCCAGCAGCATGAAGGGGAACAGCAACAGCAAGGGCAGGCCGCGATGAGGGCGCACCAGCGCGTGCGGCCCGGCGGCGACCGCAGCCCCGGCGGCAGTTCGGTGGAACAATGGCATGCGCATCGTCGCCCCCTACTCTTCGAACACGCCGACCAGGCGCTCGCGCGCGGGCTGGTCGAGCGCCGACAGCAGCGCACGCACGAACTGGTCATGCAAGGCGTAAGCCGGGGCGGAATCGGCGCTGATGCTCGACACCCGGACCAGCATCCCGTCCGGCACCGTGCCGCTCAAGCCGTAACGCAATTCCTGCAAGCGCTGCTCGACGCCCGGCATGGTCGCCTTGCGCCCGACCGTAATCCAGTAAGTGATCGGCTCCTGGCGCGCGCCGGCAACGGCAAACAGGCGCTTCACCGGCAGCACGCCAAGTCCCGTATCGAGACTGCCTTTCTGGCCATCGCGCACCGTGAACCCCTGGGCCGTGTAGCACACCTCCGGCTTGTGCACGCCCATATTGTCGCTCTGGTCGCCGCCGTAGGCGATCGACAGCATGATGCGCTCGCCGCTGCGGTTGACATAGGTGCGACCAAGGGTCTGGTTGTAGATCTTGTCCAGCTTGGCCTGCGTCGCGGGATCGACCTGCAAAGGCATCACCCGCGTATCGACCTGCCATTCGCCGAACGTGCGCGGCACCAGCTGCTCCAGGCTGAAACGGCCTGCCGCATCGGCCATGCGCGCGGTCGGCGTCAGCGCCAGCGTCGCCGCAGCGGAGCACACCATCAGCGCGCCCAGCACCACGCTCACCATCATTGATTTTTTCATGAGTTGCGCCACCTGACGAACCATTGCAGGAAGGCGTCCACGCCGATAATCAGCAGCAGCGCCGTGATGAATAGCACCATGCCGGCAAAGCCGTGCAGGAAGCCCTGCCCCGCCGCGTCGCCGAGGTAATAGGTCACCAGCGACAGCGTGATCACGCGGATCACGTTGGCGGTGAATGAAATCGGGATGATCAGCAAGGCCAGCGCCACATTGCGGAAGGCCGACGAGTGACGCACCACGTTCAGGTAGAACAGGCCAAGCGCTTCCAGCGTGAGCAGGGTTTGCAGGCCCGCGCACGCATCGGCCACCAGCAGCTGGTACTGCCCCACCTGCAAAATCACGCCGCTGCGCGCGATCGGATAGCCCGCCGCATACAGCAGGTGCTCGGTGGCCCAGGACACCGCCATCTTCATCGGCATGGTCAGCATGCCGACCAGCGGACCGGGCAAAGGCACCATGAAGGCCATGAAGAAGAAGGCAAACCACTGCACGCGCAGCGCGCCTCGGCCACACTTGAGCATCAGCACGGCGGCCAGCAGCAGGATGAAGGAGGCGATCTCGAACGCAATGATGCCTTGCGAGCGGCCCAGGATATAAGCCAGCAGGCCCACGCCCAGCACCGGCCAGCCCGCAGCGGACGGCTGGCCATCGGCGCGCGCCAGCATGGCCGGCCATTGCCGGTACATCAGCCACAGGGCAAGCAGCAGGATGATGGGCCCGTGCGCCTGTTCCTCGGTAGCCCACAGGCCGGTAAACAGGCGATAGAAAGTGGGCACATACAGCACCAGCATGCCGGCCACGACCGGCAGCCAGTCGGGCAGCGCGTCGCGCAAGGCCGCGCGCGCGGCCGGTTGCGGGCGGATGGCCAGGCCCGGATCCACGTCAGAACTCCAGCAGCACCGAACCGACGACCTCGGCGCCGGCATAGCGCACCTGCTCGCTGAGCGCCGCCACATCGTAGAGCGAGGTGGCATTCCTGTGCACCACCAGCAGCACGCCGTGGGCGCGCGCCATCACCGGCAACGAGTCATGGGCGGTCAGCACGTCCGAGGTGTCATACAGCACCACGTCATGCAGGGCTTCGAGCTGGGCGTTGAGGCCGGTGAAATCCTTGCGCGCCAACAGTTCGGCCGGATTGGGCGGCAGCGTGCCCGCGCCCAGCACGGCCAGCGATTCGAAGGCTTCGATGCGCGTCACCGCCCCCATGGTGGCGCGCCCGGCCAGCATGTCGGACAGGCCGGTCTTGCCCTGCAGGTTGAAGATCTCATGCTGCGATGGCTGGCGCAGGTTGGCGTCGACCAGCAGCGTGTTCTGCCCGAGCTGGGAAAACACCACGGCCAGGTTGGCGGCAAACAGGCTGGTGCCGGAACCCGGCTCGACGCCGACGATGGCCAGCGACTTGTGGCCGCGCGCGAACCAGCGCAGCATCAGCTGGCCGCGCACCGCACGCAGCATCTCGACTTGCCGGCTGAACGGATCGTAGGCCGCCACCAGGCGCGAAGAGAAGTACTTTTCACCCGCCGGGATATAGGGATAGTCGAACTGGCGCGCCAGCACCTGCTGGATGTCGGCGGCGCTGACCATGCCCAGCGCCTGCGCCGCCTCGCCGAAGCGGACCCCGGTTTCTTCCTGCATGCGCAGCACGGCATCGGTGTTCTCCGGCGTCAGCTTGCCCGCTTCCTGCAGCAAGGCGCCGATCGTCGCATCGCCCACGCCATGCGGCGAGGCGGGATTGAAATGCAATGGGCTGTTCATCAGCTCCTCCTCAGTTCAGCCGCAGCGTGCGCGGCGCATGCAGGTGCGGCAGGCCGAAGCGGCGCTGGCGCGGCGGATTCCAGTCGATCGTGGCCAGCACCGGAATGCGGACGACTTCGGCCAGGTCGGCTTCCGACCGCACGCGGCGATCGAACATCTCGGACAGCATGGCAATGCCGATGCCCAGCATGCCTCCCAGCAGCAGCGACAGCACGGTGTTCAGCACCACGCGCGGTCCGGCCGGCTCGATCGGCGGCACGGCCGGGTTCAGCACCGACACGTCGGACTGGTCGTTGCCGCCCTCGATGCGGGTCTGCGACGAGCGCTGCGAGGCATTGTCGAAGGCGCGCTGGGCGCTCTCGACATCCTTGTTCAGCACATTCATTTCGTCGCGCTGGCGATTCAACTGCAGTACCTTGGTTTTCTGGTCGGCCAGCGCCGTGCGCAGCGCTGCCTCACGCTGGGCAAAGACATTGGCGTTGTTGCTGACCGAAGAAGTGACCAGGGCGGTCTGCTCGTTCAGCCCGGCCCGCAGGCGCGCCACTTCGGCCGCCGCGCTCTGGTACTGCGGATGGTTGCGACCCAGGCGCTGCCCCATCTCCGCCAACTTGGATTCCTGCTGCGCCAGGTTGACGCGCAGGTTCTGCACAACCGGGCTGGCCGTCACATCCGGCGAGGTGTTGCCCGAACCGTGCGCCACCGCCTGCCGCGAGTTGGCTTCCATCGCCTGCGACTGCGCCGCCACCAGCTGCGCCGACAGATCGTTCAGGCGCATCGACTCCACATCGAGCCGGTTGTCGACGCTGACGATGCCGTGCTCCTGCTGGTACTTGGACAGCTTGGCCTGTGCCACTTCCAGGTTATCGCGCAACACTTTCAACTGGGAGTTGAAGTAATTGGTGGCCTTCTTCATCGGTTCCACCTTGAGCTGCACATTGATCTTCTGGTATTCGTCGGCAAAGGCATTGGCCACCGCCGCGGCGAACTGCGGGTCGGACGCCTTGAAGGTCACGTTCAGCACCGAGCTTTCCTTGGCCGGCACGATGTCCAGCTTCTTTTGCAGCAGGTCGGCCAGCCAGTCGCGCACCGTGCCCTTGCCGCCGGTCGACTCATTGAACTGGGCGATGACGGCTGGGCTTTCGGCCAGCTTGAGCTGGTCCACCACGCGCAGCGCGACATTCTTGCTGCTGATGATGTCGATCTGGGTTGCCATGTAGCCGGGCATGAGCTGGCCTGGCAAGGCCATGCCGGTCAGCGGGTCGACGCCCTTGTAATTCATCACCAGCGAACTGGTCGCCTCATACGTCTTGGGCAGCAGCAGGCTGACTACGAGGGTGGCGGCCACCGTGACCAGCAAGGTCAGCAGCACGATCTTCTTGCGCGCCTGGAGGATCAGCAAAAACTGGGCGAAATTCATAACACCTCCTTAGAACCAGCTTTCCTTGATGAAGATGACGTCGTCGGTCTGCACCACGTCCTCGTTCTTGGCGGCGATCACCTGCACGGAACCGTCGCCGCTGCGGCGCTTGATCTTGATGCCGCTTTCAGTGCCGCGCGGGGTCAGGCCGCCGCCGACTGCCAGCGCCTGGCTGACGGTCATGGTGCGCTCCAGCCGGAAGGAGCCGGGGCGCTGCACTTCGCCATAGATGTAGAAGCGCGGCGAACGTTCGGCATAGATCACATCGTTGGGTCCCAGTTCGATCTCCTTGTCCAGCGCCCCATTGCGCACCATGTCGACCACGTCGATCACGGTCTTGGTGGTCTTGCCATCGCGGGTACGCACCACGCTCACCGTATCGCCGCCATCGGCATTGAAGCCACCCGCTTGCGCCAGCATGTCCATCACACCGCGCTTGCCGCCATCGAGTGGATAACGCCCGGGCCGGTTCACCATGCCCAGCACCGACACTTGCGCGCTCTGGATCTGCGACACGATGATGCTGACCTGGGCTGTTTTCAGGTAGCCCTTCTTCACCAGCTGCTCGCCGATGGCGCGCTCGGCCTGCTGAACCGTCATCCCGCTCACCTTGACTTCCCCCAGCAACGGGAAAGTGATCTTGCCCGATTCGCTGACCCGCGTCTCGGTCGCCATGTCCGGATTGCCGAACACGGAAGCCTTGATCACGTCCCCTGCGCCCAGGGTCAGGTCGGCCGCCTGTGCCATGCCTGCGCCGAGCGCGAATGCCATCGCCACCATCCACATCAGTAGTCGTTTCATGATTGCTCCTCGATCTGGTTTTATTTCAGGCCAGCCACACCGCGTTCCAGGGCGGTGGCTGGGGCGCCCGCGTCAGCTACCGGCGAGGGCTGGTTGATATAGGCAATCTTGGCGCTGGCGCGCAGGCGCTTGACTTCCTCTTCCGCCGATTCCTTGCCTTTCTTGGCGACCAGGTATTGCTCGATCTGCGGCCGTGCCGCATCCAGTTCCACCGGAGAGGAGCGGATATCGGCGATCGTGACCAGCATGCTGCGCTCGCCTTCGCGAACGATGAACAGCTGCCCTTTCGCCAGCGCCAGCAGCTTGGCCGACAGTTCGGGCGGCAGCTCCGATCCGCTGCGGCTCAGTTGCGCCTTCTGGTACTTGACCTTGTGCTGGTCGAGCCAGGCGGCGACGTCGTCGAGCGAACGGGTCTTGTCCATCACCGCCTTCAATTCGTCGTTCACCTCGCGTGTCGGCAAGATGATTTCACGCATGTCGAAATGCTTGCGCTGCGCGAAGAATTGCGGGTTCTGGCTGTAGTAGGCTTCCACCTCGGCCGCGGTCGGCTTGGCCGGCGTGCCCAGGCGCTTCTGCATATAGGCTTGCGCCAGGATGACGGAGCGTGCCCTTTCGATTGCCTGCACCACGCGCGGGTCGCGGTCGACTTTCTCCTTGGCCGCTTCACTGATCAGCAACTGGCGGTCGATCAGCGCCTCCAGCGCCTGCTTGCGCGCGGCTTCCTGTTGCGTGGCTGGAGCATTGCTGCGCGACAGTTCGTCGTTCAATTGCATCACGGTGATTTCCTCACCGTTGACATTGGCCAAAGCCTGGCCTGGTTTCTGTTCCACCTTGCTATTGCAGGCGGAAACGAGGACAACCAGCATGCCCGCGAAAGCCATATTCGGGTTGATGTGCTTCAAAATATCCTCCCTCGACTGTTGCAACTCATTCTAATAGCGCGCCAAGCGCGCACGATTGACTCAGTACGCGTTTTGCCGGTTCATTACCACCTTGACTGTCCGCAAGATGATCCACAGGTCGAGCCACAGCGACCAGTGGCGCAGGTAGTCCAGGTCATAGCGGATACGCGCCTCCATCTTTTCCAGGGTCTCCGTTTCACCACGCAGGCCGTTGACCTGGGCCCAGCCGGTAATGCCCGGCTTGACCTTGTGGCGCAACATATAGCCCTTGATTAGCTTGCGGTATTGTTCGTTGTGGGCAACGGCATGCGGGCGCGGCCCGACAATGCTCATCGATCCTTGCAGCACATTGATAAACTGCGGCAATTCATCAAGCGAGGTGCGGCGCAGGAAGGCGCCGATTTTCGTGATGCGCGAATCGTGGGCGGTGGCTTGGCGCACCACCGGACCATCCTCAGTCACACGCATCGAGCGGAATTTGTAGACGATGATTTCCTCGCCATACAGGCCATAGCGGCGCTGGCGGAAAATCACCGGACCAGGCGAACTGATCCACACTGCCAGGGCAATCACCAGCATCAGCGGCGCCAGCGCCATCAGAATCGCACTGCCGATGATCACGTCGCTGGCGCGCTTGACGATGCCGTCGAAGCCGACAAATGGGGTTTCGCAAATCGCGACCACCGGCATGCCGCCCACGCTGTCGAAGCGCGCCTGCATCAGGTCGAACACATAAATATCGGGCAGGAAATAGACCGAAGCCGTGGTGTCCTGCAATTCATCGAGCAGCTTGCGGATGCGCGGCTGCGCCGAGATCGGCTGGCTGATGAAAATCATCTTGATGTGGTTGTCGCGCACGAAGCCGGCAACATCGCCCATATTGCCCAGTACCGGATGCGACAGCCCCGATTTGCGGCGATCGGCCGTGCGGTCGTCGAAGAAGCCGCGCACGCTGAGGAACAGGTTGGGCATGCGCTCTACCGTGCCCGCAAACTTGGTGCCCACCTCATTGGCACCGACGATCACCACCGAGCGCACCTCGCTCTCCTTGGCCGGGTCGGTGCCGACATGGCGCGCCGCCAGGTGGCTCATGAGGAGCGCGAACGGCGTTGCCAGGAACCAGCTGAACACGACCGCTTCGTCGTAGTGGTAAGCCAGCCCGCTGACGTTGCCGAGGAAGACCAGGATCACTGCCGTGACGATCCACCCCATGAAGATATCGCGCGCATAGGCCGTGATGCGCCCGCTGCGCCAGGTGCGGTAAGGGTCAACGTGCTGGTACACCGCCGACGAGATGAAGAAGGCCAGCACCATCAGCACCAGCGAGTATCCGGTAAACGGCTCCCCATACACCATCGACGTGGCGTACAGCATCCCCATGATGATCAGCGGATCGAGAACACGCTGGAAAAAGGAGACCAAGGGAATATCGTTTACCGTCATCGTCGCTCCTTGTCATCAGAATTGCACCGTCGCCATGAATGAAACGCCCTTCGCCTTGTAGCTGCCGGTGCCGATCAGCGGCGTGCCGGTACGGCGGTCCTTGAAGCCGGTCACGCTGAGCTGGACCTTGCGCCAGGGCTGGTAGACCACGCCGATATTGGTGCTGCGCGTGGTATCGCTTGGGTCACCATCGAAGGTGACGTAAGGCATGCGTTCGAATTTCCGCTTCTCGCGCTTGACGCCGGCATTGGCCTGCACCTTGGCCGAGATGTCCCAGGTGGCATTGAGGCTGGCGCCCTTGTTGACGCTGTTGTTGACCACGATGCTCTCCACCGCCGCAAATTCGCGCCAGGCCTCGGCGGTGAAACGCAGCTTGCTGCGCGGCCGCCAGTTCACGGTGCCGCGGCCGTTGAGGCCGCTGGTATCGCGCTCGGTGAAGGTATCGTGCTTGCGCTTGGCGTAGCCCGCCAGCAATTGCAACTGCGTGATGTCGCTGTACAGCCAGTTGATATTGGCTTTCAGCTCGTCCTGCGTATAGTTCTGGTCGAGGAAGGTGGTGCCGATGCGGCGCGGATTCAGGAAATTGCCTTTGATATGCCGCGCCACCAGGCCGACCCTGCTGCCGCTCGATGCGTGGTAATCGATACCGACTTCGCTGCGGTCCTCTTTGCGGTTGTTCAGGCTTTGCGCTTCCAGCTCGTAGTCGAAGCGGTCGCGCTGGAAGCCCGTGTAAATGCGCCAGCTCGGGTGCATCCGCCAGCCGCCGTTGGCATATTCGCGGCGCTGGGTGCGCAGGTTGCGCTGTTCAGAGTGGAAATCGTTGAACGGGGTCAGTACTTGCTGGTAGCTGCCGCCGATATTGCCGTCAAAATGATTGCCGGCCACCCAGGCCCAGTCCAGGCTGAAGTCCTTGCCGTTGTAGTCAAGCTGGTCGTAGTGGTCGAAAGTCACGCGCGAGACTTTCGCCTGGCCGGTAATTTTCTGGCGGCCGATCGGGCGGTCCAGTGCAATGCCGGCAATGGCTTGCGTGGCGCGGTCCGAACGCTGGATGCCGTCCGGCGTATTGTCCGGCAGGCGCAGCAGGTTATCGTCATACGATTGCCCCACGCTGATAAAGGGCTTGAAGGTTTCGCTGATATCCGCCTGCGCAGGACAGCACGCCAGTGCGGCAGCCAGCGCCAATGGAGTTGGCAGGATGCGCATATTATTTTTAGCCTTATTTAACACTACCAATAGGTCCAGCTGCCGGTCATCATGATCCAGGCAGCCAACAGGCCGTTCGTCACGGCGTGTCCCAGGATGGGAGTCCACAGCGTCTCGCTGCGCATGTACAACAAGGTGTAGGCAAGGCCAGCGAAGATGCCGGCCAACCACAAGTTATGTTCGATACCGAACAAAAGAACAGAGATCGCCACCGCACGCATGCCGCAGCGTGCCGGCCGCAGTGACAGGAAGTCGCGCTGTTCAAGCCAGCGCAACAGAAAGGAACGCCAGAATAGTTCCTCCATCATGGGCACCACCAGCGCCGCGCCGAAAGCGCGCACGGCCACCAGCGGCCAGTCGATGCGGCCATCGCTGCCTAGCGCATCGAAGCCGCGCGGCGCGCCGATTTGCATCCAGCTCGCATCGAGGGCAATCCACAGCACGAAGACGCCGGCACCGATGCCGATGGCAACGAAAGCATCGCGCCGTGCAGGCAATGCGCGTAACTCCCGGTAGTGCTTGCGCCACGCCAGCAGCATGGCCAGCACCAGCGCGATCTTGGCAGGGTACAGCCAGCGCATGGTGTTCGCGTGCGCACCGAAACGTTCAAGCACGTCGGCGAAGATGATGAAAACAATGAAGGTGGCGAACGGCAGCACGCGCGGCATGGCGCCGCTGCCATGGGCGCGCAGTGCGAGCACAGGCGCCGCAGCCGCGGTCGCTTGCGGCTGTTGGGAAATGCGCTTAGGTGGCTGCTGTAAAGTCACGATATCTGCCTTCCCGTTGGAAATGCCGAAGCAAGACTGCCTCGGCATTAAGGTTGTCAGATATTACAGCGGGCAATCGTGCGCAAGCGCACGAAAGTGAGAAAGTGCAAACTGTGGATTGAGTTACATCAAACGTTGTTGCGGGATTCGATTGCTTCCCAACGCTCCAGCGCGGTCATCAGTTCTTCTTCAATCTGTGCGATGCGTTCGTTGAGGCGCTTCGCTTCCGCTGGCGTCTTCTTATAGAAGTCCGGATCGGACAGCGTGAGGTTCAGCGCTGTCTGTTCATCTTCCAGTTTGGCAATGAGTTGCGGCAACTCTTCCAGCTCGCGCTGTTCTTTGTAGCTGAGTTTTTTCGCCTTGGCCTGTGCTGGCGCGGCTGGTGCAGGTGCAGCTGCGGCAGGCTTGACTTCCGCTTTCTTCTGCGCCGGTGCAGCGGCGCTGGCGTCACGCACGCGCTCCCAATCGGTGTAGCCGCCGACATATTCCTTCCACTTGCCCTGCCCTTCGGCGACGATCACCTGGGTCACCACGTTATCGAGGAACATGCGGTCGTGGCTGACCAGGAACACGGTCCCGGCGTAATCCTCCAGCAATTCTTCCAGCAGTTCGAGGGTATCGATGTCGAGGTCGTTGGTCGGTTCGTCCAGCACCAGCACATTGGCCGGCTTGGCGAACAGGCGCGCCAGCAGCAGCCGGTTGCGTTCGCCACCGGACAGCGAACTCACCAGCGAACGCGCGCGTTGCGGCTCGAACAGGAAGTCGCCCAGGTAGCTCATGACGTGCTTGCGCTGGCCATTGATTTCGACCCAGTCGGAACCGGGCGAAATGGTATCGGCCAGCGTAGCGTTGTCGTTCAACTGCGCGCGCATCTGGTCGAAGTATGCGACCTGCAATTTGGTGCCTTGCTTGATGGTGCCGGCGTCGGCCTGCTCTTCACCGAGGATCAGCTTGAGCAAGGTGGTCTTGCCGGCGCCGTTCGGGCCGATCAGGCCAACCTTGTCGCCGCGCATGATGATCGAGCTGAAGTCGCGTACGATGACTTTTTCGCCGAAGTCCTTGCTGACGTTTTCCAGTTCGGCCACGATCTTGCCGGAACGTTCGCCGGTGCCTACCTCCAGGCGCACCTGGCCTTGCTGGTCGCGGCGCGCGGAACGCTGTTCGCGCAGGCGTTCCAGGCGGCGCACCCGGCCTTCATTACGGGTGCGGCGTGCTTCGACGCCCTTGCGGATCCACACTTCTTCCTGCGCCAGTACCTTGTCGAACTTGGCGTTTTCCACTTCCTCGATCGCCAACTGCTCCTGCTTGCGGGTCTGGTAGGTACTGAAGTTGCCCGGGTAGGACAGCAAGGTGCCGCGATCCAGTTCGATGATGCGGGTCGCCACGTTATCCAGGAAGGAACGGTCGTGGGTGATGAACAGGATGCTGCCCTTGAAATCGCGCAGCAGGCTTTCCAGCCACTGGATCGAGCTGAAGTCGAGGTGGTTGGTCGGTTCGTCCAGCAGCAGCACGTCCGGTGCGCCAACCAGGGCGCGTGCCAGTGCGGCGCGCTTCTTGGTACCGCCGGACAGGGTTTCCACCAGCACCGAACCATCCAGGTTCAGGCGGCCCAGTACGTTTTCGACCTTGTTATCGAGGTTCCAGGCATCGCCTGCGTCCAGCAGGACCTGGATATCGTGCATGCGTTCCATCAGCTTGTCATCGTCACCCTGGCCGAACTGGCTGGTCAGCGCGTCGTATTCCTTGCGCAGCGCCGGCAGTTCGCCCAGGCCGGTGGCCACGGCGTCATGCACCGTATGGCCCGCCTCGAATTGCGGCTCCTGCTCGACGTAGACGATTTTCAAGCCCTGCTGCATGACCAGCAGGCCGTCATCCAGCTTCTGCATGCCGGCGATAATTTTCAGCAAGGAGGACTTGCCGGTGCCGTTGCGCCCGATCAGGCCAACCCGCTCCCCGGTTTCCAGGGAGAATTCAGCGTGGTCCAGCAGGGCGTGGTGGCCAAAAGCCAGTTGTGCGGATGTTAAGGAAATGACAGCCATTGGAGTGCAAATAGGGACGGAAAAACGAGCATTTTACCTGTTGCCAGCCTGTCAGCTATAATTGCGCTCGCTTTGCGTCCTCCCCGTAGCACAATGGATAGTGCACATGCCTCCTAAGCGTGGGATACTGGTTCGATTCCAGTCGGGGGGACCAATAGCTTCCCCCCGCTCCCTTTCTGCTTTTCTCCGGAACTTTTTCGAAAGCTTCCTGTCCAATCTCAATATATTCTTACGGACCTTGCTCCACAGTTGGCCAAACTGTCGCCGGAGGCCATATGGATACCGAAATCCGTCTTGTGAAGGTCGAAATTGAAGTGGAAACGTTGAAGGAATTGGCGGATAGAAATATGACTACCATCGCCGACAACGCGAAAGCGATTGCAGATTTGCGTGAGGCCCTGGATCGCCGTTTCAGCGAACAGCAAACCAAAATGGATCAAGGATTTGCCGAGTTGAGGAAGGAAATCAGCTCCAACTTCAAATGGATGATGGGCACCTTTCTGACCGGCTTTTTCTTCCTGCTTGGTCTGCTGGGACGGGTCGCCGGACTGTATTGAGCTCGCCAACCTCGACAAGCAGTCATACTTCGCAATTCTTTCCGGAAATTTTGAACCGTTTTCCTTGCTGCTGGTATTGACCGGCTACTACCCAAGGAAAACCATGCCAATTCATTCCCGCGTTCTCATTCTCGGCTCCGGCCCGGCCGGCTACGCTGCCGCCATCTACGCCGCCCGCGCCAACCTGCAACCCACGCTGGTCACCGGCCTGGAGCAAGGCGGCCAACTGATGACCACCACCGATGTCGAAAACTGGCCCGCCGATCCACTGGGCGTGCAGGGCCCGGACCTGATGCAGCGCTTCCGCGAGCATGCCGAACGCTTCGGCACGCGGATGGTGTTCGACCATATCCATACCGCACGCCTGCAGGAAAAGCCACTGCGCCTGCTCGGCGACGCGGGAGAATACACTTGCGACGCCCTGGTTATCGCCACGGGCGCGTCCGCCCAGTATCTCGGACTGCCTTCCGAACAGGCTTTCATGGGCCGCGGCATATCGGCCTGCGCCACCTGCGACGGTTTCTTCTACCGGGGCCGCGAAGTCGCCGTAATCGGCGGCGGCAATACGGCGGTCGAAGAAGCGCTTTATCTCTCCAACATCGTCTCGCGCGTCACCCTGGTGCACCGGCGCGACAAGTTCCGCGCCGAACCTATCCTGGTCGACCGCCTGCATGCGAAAGTTGCGGAAGGAAAAATTGTGCTGAAGCTGAATGCCAACCTGCACGACGTGCGCGGTGACGACTCAGGCGTGACCGGCATGGTCCTGCGGCACAACCAGGGCTACCTCGAGCACGTCGCCGTGCACGGCATCTTTGTCGCTATCGGGCACAAGCCAAATACCGGCATATTCGAAGGGCAACTGGAGATGCACAGCGGCGGCTACATCAAAACGCGGGCAGGGACTTCGGGCTTTGCTACTGCAACCAGCATCCCCGGTGTGTTCGCCGCAGGCGACGTGCAGGACCACGTCTACCGACAGGCCATCACCAGTGCAGGAACCGGCTGCATGGCCGCGCTCGACGCCCAGCGTTACCTGGAACAATAAGCAGGATTGCCGGCCTGGCGCCGGGCGGCAAATCCCAGTATGCCGAGGCCCGACAGGAGCATCAGCCAGGTCTGCGCTTCCGGCACCGCGAACACACGCCACACTTCCATATCGCCGTAGGTAACGTTGGGCGACTTGTAATCGCGCCCATCGAGCAAGCTCGAGTCGAAGTTGCTGCGCTCGGGGTCGATATAGGAATACATGATCGAGTAGCCGCCATTGGTCAAGTCCCATGGCACGTACAAGTCATGGCCGGCGCCGAATACCGGGCCGGTCTTGGCATCGTTCCAGGTCTGGAAGGAACCGACCGTATCCAGCGCGTAAGTGCGCGGCGTCTGGCGGTGCATCTGGCGCGAGGTCAGGTTGAACAGGAAACCGGTGCGCTTTTCATCTTCGGTCGTGATGTGGAATTTCCCCGACGAATCCCAGCTCTGCGGGTTATAGCCGCCGACCTTGAACAGTTGCCCAAGCTCATTGGTGGCCTCCATCACCGTAAATGTACGGCCCTTGCCGTCGACGGCCGCGTGGAAATCCGCTGCGGTTTGTCCGTCGCGCTTCTTGTACAAGCGCTCCAGCCTGATCGGGCCATTGCCCAGCCAGGTCGATAGCTGGGCGATGTCCGCATCCGTCAACAGCGGCGTGGCGCCTTGCGCCGTCGACAGGACTAGCAGAAAGATTGCGCCAAGCAGGCGCGAACAAAGTTTAGCCATGGCATTGCACCTCCACGGCCGGACTATAGCACTTCGTTAAAACTACGCGGGCACGACTGCCGTGACTTCGATCTCTACCCTGGCGCGCGCTTCCAGCAGGCCGGCAACTTCCACTGCCGTCATGGCCGGATAATGATTGCCGATCAGCTCGCGGTAAATGGCCCCGATCTCCTTGTATGCCCCCATGTATTCGTGCTTGTCCACCACGTACCAGGTCATGCGGGCGATGTGTTGCGGGCCGCCACCAGCTTCCTTCAGGACGGTGAGGATGTTCTCTATGGCCTGGCGCACTTGTCCTGCGAAATCATCTGTTTGGAATTCGCAATTTGCATCCCAGCCGATCATGCCGCTGACAAACACCATGCGGCCGGTGGCTGCGATGCCATTCGAATAGCCGCGGGGACGCGCCCAGCCTGGCGGTTGTAAAACTTGCATAGTGACTCCTCAGCCTTCGCGCAACAGTTCGCGCGCGATGATCAATTGTTGTACTTCGGTGGCGCCTTCATAGATCCGCAGCGCGCGGATTTCACGGTACAGGCGCTCGACCGGATGTTCGCTGACCACGCCCATGCCGCCGAACATCTGCACGGCGGCATCGATCACCTGCTGTGCGGTTTCGGTGGCGGTCATCTTGGCCATGGCTGCTTCCTTAGTGACCTTCAGGCCCTGGTCGCGCTGCCAGGCCGCGCGGTAGGTCAGCAGCGCGGATGCATCGACGCCGGTTGCCATCTGCGCCAGCTTGGCTTGCGTGAGCTGGAAGTCGGCCAGGGTCTGGCCGAACATCTTGCGGCCCTGTGCATGCGTCAGCGCCTCATCCAGCGCGCGGCGGGCGAAGCCCAGCGAAGCGGCGGCGACCGAGGTGCGGAATACGTCCAGCGTGGCCATCGCAACCTTGAAGCCCTGCCCCGCTTCGCCCAGGCGCTGGCTGGCGGGAATGCGGCAGTTGCTGAATTTCAGGCGTGCCAGCGGGTGCGGGGCGATGACGTTGATGCGCTCAGCGATCTCGAAGCCTGGCGCGTCCTTGTCGACGATGAAAGCGCTGATGCCTCGTGCGCCGGGCTGTTCGCCGGTGCGGGCAAAGACGACGTAGAAGTCGGCGATGCCGCCGTTGGAGATCCAGGTTTTCTCGCCATTGAGCACGTAATGGTCGCCATCCTGCTCGGCGGCACATTGCATGGCGGCGACGTCCGAGCCGGCTTGCGGTTCGGACAGGGCGAAGGCCGCGATGGCCTCGCCTTTTGCAACGCGCGGCAGGTAGGCTTGTTTGTTGGCGTCGCTGCCAAACAGGCTGATGGCGCCGGAGCCCAGGCCCTGCATGGCGAAGGCGAAATCGGCCAGGCCGTTGTGGCGGGCCAGCGTTTCGCGAATCAGGCAAATGGCGCGGGTGTCGATGGCGTCGAGCGCGCCGCCGTATGCAGTACCGCCAATCGCGTGGCGCAGCCAGCCTGCGTCTCCCAATGCGCGCACCAGCGCACGGCATTGGGCATCGGTATCACTCCCGTGCGCGTCGCGTACATGCTCGGCGGCCCAGGCATCCAGCTCACGCTCCAGCGTGCCGTGGCGTTGTTCGAAGAAGGGCCAGCCCAGGTAGGATTTATCGGCCATCTCAGTCGCCCTCAAAAACCGGTTTTTGCTTCGCCACGAACGCATGGTAGGCGCGGTGGAAGTCGTTGGTGGCCATGCAGATGGCCTGCGCCTGCGCCTCGGCTTCGATGGCTTCGTCCACGCCCATATTCCATTCCTGCTGCAGCATCTTCTTGGTCATGCCGTGCGCAAAGGTCGGGCCGCTGGCCAGGCCTTGCGCGAAGGCTTGCGCCGCAGCGAGCAGGTTTTCCGGCGCGTGCAGGCTGTTGAAGAAGCCCCAGCGTTCGCCCTCTGTGCCGGACATCGAGCGGCCGGTGTACAGCAATTCGGCGGCGCGTCCCTGGCCGATCACGCGCGGCAACAAGGCGCAGGCGCCCATGTCGCAGCCGGCAAGGCCGACACGGGTGAACAGGAAGGCGGTCTTGCTGCGTTCCGTGCCGAGGCGGATGTCCGAGCCCAGGGCCAGCATGGACCCGGCGCCGGCACACACGCCGTCGATAGCGGCGATTACCGGTTGCGGGCAGGCGCGCATGGCCTTGACCACGTCGCCGGTCATGCGGGTGAAGGCCAGCAGGCCAGGCATATCGAGCTTGGTCAGCGGGCCGATGATTTCATGCACGTCGCCGCCGGAGCAGAAATTCTCGCCCGCTCCGGTGATGACGATGACCTTGACGTCGTCGGCATAGGCCAGCGCGCGAAACAGTTCGCGCAATTCGGCGTAGGAATCGAAGGTGAGCGGATTCTTGCGCTCGGGGCGGTCCAGCGTGAGCGTGGCGACGCCCTGCTCCACCGTGAACTGGAAGTGTTTGGCCTGGTATGCCGCGAGTTGAGCGCGGTTGCCTGGCAGGTCTTGCGGTTCCCCTTGCAGGTATTTCATGGTTTGTCCTTTTGTTCGCGGGCGTACAGGTGGCCCTTCATTTGCGACAGCAGTTCGATGAGCTGTCCTTTGTCTTCTTGCGAAATCTCTTGCAGCAGCTCGGCGACCCAGCTTTCGTGGACTTCGGCCATCTGCGCAAAGGCCTTGCGGCCGGCCGGCGTGAGCTTGACGCTGAAGGCGCGGCCGTCTTTCGGATCCGGCACGCGCACCACCAGGTTTTCCTGTTCCAATTGGTCGGTGATGCCGGTGACATTGCCGCCCGTGACCATCATGCGCTTGGAGAGTTCGCCCATGCGCAGGCCTTCGGGGTGGCGCTCAAGCTGCGCCATCAGGTCGAAACGCGGCAGCGTGATGCCGAACTCGGTGCGCAGGCGGCTGCGGATTTCGGCTTCGATCTTGGTGGTGCAGGAGAGCATGCGCAGCCACAGTTTCAGCGACTGGTGGTGGTCGTTGGTCAGGCGGCTTTCGAAGTCTAGTTGCATCGTTCCGGTTCCTTACATGACTTCACCGCCGGCGACGGCGATGGATTGGCCGGTCATTGCGCCGGAAGCCGGATGGCAGAGCCAGGCCACGGCGTTGGCGACTTCCTCGACCTGCACCAGTTTCTGTTGCGGATTGCCTGCCGCCAGTTCGGCCCGCGCCTGTTCCTCGGTGCGGCCGGTTTTCTGCATGATGTTGGCGATGGCTTCATGCACGATATCGGTCTCGGTGTAGCCGGGGCAGACAGCGTTGACCGTAATGTTTTTCGTCGCCAGCTCCAGCGCCAGTGCCTTCGTCAGGCCGACCAGGCCGTGCTTGGCGGCGACGTAGGCGCTGACATATTTGTAGCCTTTCAGGCCCGCGGTCGAGGCGATGTTGATGATCCTGCCCCAGCCTTTTTCCAGCATTTGCGGCAACACCGCTTGCGTGCAGTGGAAGGCGCCGGTCAGGTTCACATCGAGCATCTGTTGCCAATGCCGGGAAGTGGTCTTCGCAAACGGCGCGGGCTGCGCCTGCCCTGCATTGTTCAGCAGGATGGTAATGGGGCCGAGTTGCTGCGCAGCGCTTGCAATGGCGGCGTGGACGGCCGCTTCGTCGGTCACGTCCAATACGCAGACGTCCACTCGCGGCGGGTGCACAGCGGGTGCCTGGCCCTGCGGGTCAGACGGGACGCCCAATCCGGCCGGTTTCCCGGTTTGTACGCCCTCGGACCGCAGCGAGTCGGCTGCGCGTTCAAGCGCCGCTGCGTCGCGGCCGGCAATCGTCACACTGGCGCCCTGCGCGAGCAATGCGCGCGCGCAAGCCAGCCCGATGCCCCGGCTGCCGCCGGTGATGAATGCATGGTGACCGGTAAGCGCCACGTTCAGCCCTCCAGCAATCTGGCAGCGACCTGCTGCGGCGTCAGGCCGGCGCTGGCAGCAGCCAGCTGGCGCTCGCGTTCGAGGTTGCGCTCAAGCTGCTGCTTGCCGGCCAGGTACTGCTTCGGCCAGGACACAGGGGTGTAGCCAAGCTTGGCTGCCTCGGCAAGCGTCCACGCTGGATTGGCGAGGTGCGGGCGCCCCACCGCGCACAGGTCCGCACGGCCTGCAGCGATGATGCCGTTGGCGTGGTCGGCTTCGAAGATCGAGCCGACCGCGATCGTCGGAATCTCCGCCTCGTTGCGCACGCGGTCCGCGAACGGCGTCTGGAACATGCGGCCGAATATCGGCTTTTCCAGCTTGCTGACCTGCCCTGAGGAACAGTCGATCATGTCGGCGCCCGCCTGCTTGAACAGGCGCGCAATCTGCACCGCATCGTCCGGTGTGATGCCGCCTTCCACCCAGTCGTGTGCCGAAATGCGCACGCTCATCGGCTTATGCGCCGGCCAGGCTGCACGCATGGCCTTGAACACGCGCAAGGGGAAGCGGCAGCGGTTCTCCAGCGAGCCGCCATATTCGTCGCCGCGCTCATTGGTCAGCGGCGAGATGAAGGACGACAGCAGGTAGCCGTGCGCGCAATGCAGCTCCAGCCAGTCGAAGCCCGCTTCTTCTGCCGCCAGCGTGGCGCGCACGAAATCGGCCTCGATGCGGCGCATGTCTTCGGTGCTAGCAGTGCGGGCCACCTGCGACACGCCGGCCAGGTATTGCTGCTGCGACGCCGCCACCAGGGGCCAGTTGCCTTTATCGAGCGGCAGGTCGATGCCATCCCACATGGCGCGGGTCGATCCCTTGGCGCCGGCGTGGCCGAGCTGCAGGCCGATTTTGGCGTCCGTATTCTGGTGGACGAAGTCGACGATGCGTTTCCAGGCCATCGTGTGCGCGGGGGCGTACATGCCGGGGCAGAACGGCGTAATGCGCGCATCGGCGGAAACGCAGGTCATCTCCGCCATCACCAGCGCCGCGCCGCCCATGGCGCGCGCGCCCAGGTGCGCCATATGCCAGTCGCCGACGCAGCCATCGACCGCGCTGTATTGCGCCATTGGCGACACCACGATGCGGTTTTTCAGCACCAGCCCGCGTACTTTGTAAGGCGTGAACATGGGTGGAATCGAACGGCCGGCCGGAAGCGCCGGCGCCGCCAGCCCGGACTGCGCAAAAGCCCGTTCGCCCAGCCAGCGCTCGAAGCCGGCCACATAGTCCTTGTCGCGCACGCGCAGGTTTTCATGCGACAGGCGCTGGCTGCGGGTCAACATCGAATAGGCGAATTGCGGTGCTTCCATCGCCGTGTAGCGCTGCACGTTCTCGAACCATTCCATTGAATTGCGCGCTGCGCTCTGGATCTTCAGCACTTCGACGGCGCGCACTTCCTGGTAGGCGGCCAAGGCATCGCGCGCGTTGCCATGTGCGGAGAAGCAGCGCGCAAGCTCGATCGCATCTTCCAGCGCCAGCTTGGTGCCGGAGCCGATCGAGAAGTGCGCGGTATGCGCCGCGTCGCCCATCAGGACCACCGGCACGTCGCCATTCCAGTGCACCCACTGCTGGCACACGATGCGCGGGAACTTGATCCAGACATTCGAACCGCGCAGGTGGGCGGCGTTGGACATCAGCTTGTGCCCTTCCAGCCGGTCTGCGAACAGCTTCTCGCACCAGGCCAATGCCTCGTCCTGCGACATGTCTTCCAGCCCGGCAGCGCGCCAGACCGATTCCGGCGTCTCGATGATGAAGGTCGAGGTCTCGCCGTCGTACTGGTAGATGTGCGCCTGGAACCAGCCATGCTCCGTTTGCTGGAAATCGAAGGTGAAGGCATCGAACTTCTTTGTCGTGCCCAGCCAGACGAAGCAGCACTGGCGCGCTTCGATCATCGGCTGGAAGGTCGCCTCGTAGCGGGTGCGAACGCGCGAATTCAGGCCATCCGATGCGATCACCAGGTCGGCGTCGTAACGTGCCGCCAGCTCGCGGTCGTCCTGCACATCGGTCTCGAACACCAGCTCCACGCCCAGCTCTTCGCAGCGCTGCTGAAGGATGTTCAGCAGGCGCTTGCGGCCGATGCCGCAGAAGCCGTGCCCGCCCGAGGTGACCTTCTGCCCCTTGAAGAAAACGTCGATATCGTCCCAGTGGTTGAAGGACTGCAGGATTTCGCGCGCCGTCTTTTCGTCGGCTGCCACCAGGTTGCCCAGCGTCTGGTCGGAAAACACCACGCCCCAGCCGAAGGTATCGTAAGGCCGGTTGCGCTCCACCACGACAATGCGGTGCGACGGGTCCTGCTTTTTCATCAGCAGGGCAAAATACAGGCCGGCCGGACCGCCGCCAATGCAAACGATATTCATGCGATTCCTCAGGTGCTACGGAGTTTGAAGCGTTGCAGCTTGCCGGTTTCGGTGCGCGGCAGCGAAGTCAGAAAGCGGATCGAGCGCGGATACTTGTACGGCGCGATCTGTTCCTTGACGAAGTCCTGCAGTTGCGCCGCCATTTCGGGCGATGGTTCGAAGCCGGGCTTGAGCACCACGTGCGCTTCCACCACCTGGCCGCGCTCCTCGTCCGGCTTGCCGACCACGCCGCATTCGGCCACGGCAACATGGCGCAGCAAGGCGTCCTCCACTTCGGGGCCGGCGATGTTATAGCCGGCGGAGATGATCATGTCGTCCGTGCGCGAACGGTAGAAGAAGTAGCCGTCGGCATCCATTTCATAGGCGTCGCCGGTCAGGTTCCAGCCATTCAGCACGTAGTCGCGCTGGCGCGGATCGTCCAGGTAGCGGCAACCGGTCGGGCCTTTCACGGCCAGGCGGCCGACGATTCCAGGGCCTACCGGCTGCCCCTTGTTATCGAGCACGCAGGCGCGATAGCCGGGGATCGGCTTGCCGGTGGCGCCGGGCCGGATCTCGTCGCCCGCGGCGGAGATGAAGATATGCAGCATTTCCGTAGCGCCGATGCCGTCGATCATGCGCAGGCCGGTGGCTTGCTGCCACGCCTCCCGTGTGGCGACCGGCAGGGCTTCGCCGGCCGAGACGGATTTCTTCAGGCTGGACAAGTCGTATTTGCCGGCAAGCGTGGCCATCTGCCGGTAGAAAGTCGGTGCGGTGAAGCAGATGGTGGCGCGGTATTTTTCGATAGCCTGCAGCAGGGCTTCGGGCGTCAGCTTTTCCAGCAACACGGCAGCGGCGCCGACGCGCAGCGGGAACAGCAGCAGGCCACCGAGGCCGAAGGTAAAGGCAAGCGGCGGGGTGCCGATGAACAGGTCGTCGGCGCCCGACTTGAGGACATGGCGCGGGAAGCAGTCGCAGATGGCCAGCACGTCGCGGTGGAAGTGGATGGTGCCTTTCGGGACGCCGGTGGTGCCGGAGGTGAAGCTGATCAGGCAGATATCGTCGGCAGCGGTGTCGCAAGCCGTTGCGCTCGCAGGCTGCCCGGCCACCAGGGCGTCGAGCGACCTTTCCGGCGCCAGGCCGGACTGGGCGTCGGCAGGCACGTTGAACCACAGGGTGCGTTCAGGGCGGCCTGGCGCGGCTTCGATCTCTTCGCGCAAGGCATGGGCGCACAATACCGCCTGTACCTGCGCCTTTTGCATGATGACGCCCAGCTCGCGCGCGCGCAGCAGCGGCATGGTGGGAACGGCGATCAGTCCGGCCTTGAGCACGGCCAGCACGGCGGCGGCCATCATCGGATGGTTGGCGCCGCGCAGCAGCACGCGGTTGCCGGGTACCAGTCCCATTGGACCGCGCAGCACATTGACGATGCGGTCGACCTGTTGCTGCAGTTCGGCGTAAGTCCAGTTGATGCCATCGCCACGCAGTGCAAGGCGCCCTCCACCACCGCCGGCAACGGCCTTGTCCAGGATCTCGGCCACGCAGTTCAGGCGCGCCGGGTACTGCAACTCGGGGAGATCGAACACCAGGTCCGGCCATTGGTCAGCCGGTGGAAGGTGCTGGCGCGCGAACTGGTCGAGATGCGCGCTCGGTTCTGCTGCAGTGGTTCTGTTCATGGTCGCCTGGGTAAGGTTCGGTTGAAAGTACAGCCTGCGGTGCAGACTACTTTAAACCTAAAATATATTTACCGCAAGGCCGGGAAGGCTATCCCTGTCGCACCAGGGAGGACTGATGCAGCACCGCCCGAATGACGTCCGTCAGCGCCGCCTGCACTGCTTCGTTGCTGGTATGGCCGCCCATGAGGGGCTTCAAGGCCGCCGCGGCGCCGTGCAGGCCGAGCGTGGTGCAGCCGGTATGCAGGCGCTCCAGCCGCACGCGCACCTCGGCCTGCTCGTCGTGCGCCAGCAGCGCATCGATCTCGTTGCTGGCCGCGGTCAGCTGGTTCTGGAACCCGGTCAGGTAAACCAGCAAACGATCGGCGCCAATCCCCAGCCGCACCAGGGTGGCGGCCGGTTCTTCCGCCCGGTGTTCATAACCATTGGCTGCCTGGTCGAGGAAAGCGCCGAGGTGGGCGCGCACCTGCTCCGACTGGAACGGCTTGACGATATAGCCGGTGGCGCCGGCCAGGGTGGCCTGCTGCACTGTTTCCTTGTCGGTGGCGGACGACACTAGCACGAACGGCACCTGCGCCAGTTCGCCATGGCTGCGCACGTGCTGCAGCAGCTCGATGCCGGACAGGCGCGGCATGCGCAGGTCGCAAAAAACGATGCCCGGACGCAGCCCATCCCCTAGCTGCTGCCAGGCGTCGGCGCCATCCTCCGCCTCGACGATCTCGAACTTGCCGCAACCGTCGATCAGGTGCATCAGCACCATGCGTGAGACTACGTCGTCGTCGACTACCAATACTTTCATGCTCTCTCCGCTTTTATTTTAATGACGCGTTGGGGATACGACATGTTCCAGCAGCAGGCGAAGGCGCGGCAGCTTTTCCCGGATCGCCGGCCACATGGCGCGATCCGCGGCGCGTTCCAGTTCGCCGCACAGTGCATGCAATTCGGCCTCATCGAGGTAGGCGGCGCTGCCCTTCATGCCATGGAACAGGCGGCCGGCCGCATCGGCATCGGCCGAAGCGAGTGCCTGGTCCAGCTCGCGCAGGCGCGCCGGCAGGTCGGCGATGAAGGCATCGCGCAGGCGCAGCTTGAGCGCCTGCCCGGCCTGGCCCGGCATGGGCGCCGGCGGCGGCAGGTCGCACACGCCGAACATGGCATCCAGCTCCGCCACCGAAGGCTTTTCCGGCGCGCGCGCGCGCATCGGCGGCAGCTTGATGCCGCGCGCCAGCTGGCGTTCGATGGCGCGTTCCAGCTGCATGTGCAGCGCCCCTTCGTCGATCGGCTTGGTCAGGAAGTCGTCCATACCGGCCGCCAGGTAGCGGCTGCGGTCTTCGTCGCTGGCGTTGGCTGTCAGGGCCACGATCATCAGGTGCGGGTCCAGCACAGGCGCCTCGCGCGGGCCGCCGGAACGGATCAGGCGCGTCGCCGTGGAACCGTCCATTTCCGGCATGCGGCCGTCCATCAGCACCAGGTCGTAGCGCTGCTGGGCGCAGGCGGCCAGCGCCAGCACGCCGTTGCCGGCGATATCGACCTTGTGGCCCAGGTCTTCCAGCATCATGCGCACGATGATCTGGTTGGTCGGGAAGTCTTCCGCGCACAATACGCGCAGCTGGTGGGTATGCGGCTCGCGCGCAACGTGCGGCGCCAGCGGCGGCGCCACGCCGTCGCGCAGCGGAACGGTAAAGGCAAAGCTGGAGCCTGCGCCCGGTGCGCTGACCACGTCGATCAGGCCGCCCATCAGTTCCACCAGCTGGCTGCTGATTGCCAGGCCCAGGCCGGTACCGCCATAGCGGCGGGTGGTGGTGGTGTCGCCCTGCTCGAATTTCTGGAACAGGCGCGGCAAGGCGTCCGGCGGAATGCCGATGCCGGTATCTTCCACCGTGAAGCGGATGCGGTGCCCTTCCGGCCCGCTGCTCTCGCGCTCCACCCGCAGCGAAACCTTGCCGCGCTCCGTGAACTTGAAAGCGTTGCCGACCAGGTTGACCAGCACCTGGCGCAGGCGGGTCGGGTCGCCCACCACGAATTCCGGCAGGTCTTCGGCGAAATCGACCTCGAAGCCCACCATATTGGACATGGTCTGCTCGGCGAACAGGCTGACCACGTTTTCCACCATGCTGGCCAATGCGAAATCGATCGATTCGATGTGCAGCTTGCCGGCCTCGATCTTGGAGAAGTCCAGCAGGTCGTTAATGATGGCCAGCAGCGACTGCGCATTGCCCTGGCCGCGCTCGATCTGCTCGCGGGTGCGCTCGGCCAGCGCATTGTCGCGCAGCGCGAAGCCCAGCATGCCGATCACGCCGGCCAGCGGGGTGCGCATTTCGTGGCTCATATTGGCCAGGAACTCGGACTTCTGGCGGGTTGCGTCTTCGGCCCGCTGCTTGGCCAGCGACAGGTGCTTGTCGCGCTGCTCCAGTTCGCGCTTCTGCTCCTGCAGCAACTGGTTTTTCAGTTCAACTTCGGCCGTGCGCAGCTTGACCTGTTTTTCCAGCTGCAGCTGCTGGCTGCGCAGCACGCGCACGCGCATGTGGTAGGCGCCCCAGGCGCCGCCCATCGCAGCGGCCAGCATGCACAGGCGGAACCACCAGGTCTTCCAGTACGGCGGCGCGATATTGATTTCCAGCGTGGCGGCGTTGTCGTTCCAGATGCCGTCCTTGTTGGCGGCCTTGACGCGGAACTGGTAGGTGCCCGGGTCCAGGTTGGTGTAGGTTGCGAAGCGCTTGCCCGCATCGGTCACCACCCAGTCCTTGTCGAAGCCTACCAGCTGGTAGGCAAAGCGGTTGCGCTGCGGTGCCGCGTAGTGCAGCGCGGCGAATTCCAGCGAGAAGACCGAATCGCCTTCGCGCAGCGACAACGATTTGGTGTATTCGATGGCTTGCTGCAGCACGCCCTTGTTGACGCCGCCCTGCCCCGGCCGCACCGGCTTGTTGAAGATCTGGAAGTCGGTGATCACTGCCGTCGGCGCCGAGCTGTTCTCGCGCACCTCTTGCGGATCGAAGGCAGTGATGCCGTTAAAGCCGCCGAAATACAAGGTGCCGTCGGCCGCGCGCAAGGCAGAGCCGTCAAAGTACGCGCCCTCGATGGTGCCGTCCACGCCGGAATAATTGCGCACCTGGCCGTTGCCCATGTCGAGGCGGGAAATGCCGGTATTGGTCGACAGCCATAAATATTTGCCGCGGTCCGGCAGGATGCCCGCGATCGCATCGTCGGCCAGGCCATCCTTGCGCAGGAAGCGGCGGAAATGCACGCTGCCGTCAGGGCGCCGCTCCATGCGGTTCAGGCCCGCGGCGGTGCCGATCCACAGCATGCCGTCGTCGTCTTCGTACAGGTAATGCACCTCGTTGTGACTCAGGCTGCCGGCGTCGTTCGGGTTGTTGCGGTAGTGAGTAAAGCGGCCGGTCTTGCGATCCAGCAGGTCAAGCCCGTTGAAAGTACCGACCCACAGGTTGCCGCGCCGGTCTTCCAGCACCGGGCGCACCACGCTGTCGGCCATGCTGTGGGTATCGGAAGGATCGTGGCGGAAGGTCAGCACGCCGTTGCTGGACGGATCGATGCGATGCAAGCCGTTGCGGGCGGAGGCCCAGACCATGCCCTCGCGGTCGCCGTACAGGAAGCGGATCACATCATTTTCGGGATCGCCGTGCGACAGCATCAGCGGCCCAAAGCGGCGGCCCTTGATGTCGAAGCGGCGTACGCCGTTGCGGCTGCCCACCCACAGGATGTTGCGGTCGCGCGGATCGTGCAGCAAGGCAGTGACCTGGAATTCCAGGCTGTCGCTGCCGCCACCGGTGCGGTACAGCACGGTCTTGCCGGTCACCGGATCGTAGTAATTCAGGCCATCGCTGTTGCCGACCCAGACCTTGCCGTCGCCGGCATCGAGCAAGGCGCGCACCTTGTTGTCGGTCAGCGTGAAGGGCTGGCCAGGGTCCTTGACCAGGCGCGCAAAGCCGCCGCTGCCCAGGTCGACCCGGCTGACGCCGCGGTACCAGGTACCCACCCACAGGGTGCCGACGTTGTCGCGAAACAGCGAGAACACGTAGTTGTCGGCGATGCTGTGCGGGTCGCCCTGCTGGTGGCGGTATTGCACGAAGCGGTCGTCCGACTGGCGCCAGCGGAACAAGCCGCCGGTCTGGCTGCCGACCCAGAGCGTGCCGTCCTGGTCCTGGTAGATGCGCTTGACGGTGCTTTGCGGCAGCCCTTCCAGCGCGCCCAGCACGCGGCGCTGCGGATATTTGCCTTCCAGCGTCCAGCGCTCGATGCCGTTCTGGGTGCCGACCCACAGCACCTGGTCGCGGTCCACCAGCAAGGACTGGGCGCCGCGCGCGCCCGCCGCTTTCAGCGGATAGTGGATGAAGCTGCGCGCGCCGGGTTCGAGCATGTCGACGCCGGCCGAGGTGGCAATCCACAGCCTGCCCTGCTTGTCGCGCGCCAGCGCATTGACCTGGTCATGGCCAAGGCTGCCCGCGTCGGCGCGGTCATGGTGGTAGATGACGAACTTGCCCGAGACCGGATCGAAGTGCTGCAGGCCGTCGGCCGTGCCGATCCACAGGCCATCGACGCCATCGTCGATGATGGCCTTGATATGGCGGTTGCCGCTGCCGCGCTTTTCCGGTTCGCGCGGCAGGTAGTGGCTGAAGGCCTGCGTCTTGGGATCGAACAGGTCCAGGCCGCCGTCAGTGCCCACCCACATGCGGCCGCGCGGATCGAGGTGCAGCACGCCGACCCAGTTCTCGGCCAGGCTGCGCTGGTCGCCGACGATATTGCGGTAGACCGTGACCTTGTAGCCGTCAAAGCGGCTCAGGCCGGCCTGGCTGCCAAACCACATGAAGCCCTGGCGGTCTTGTACAATCGATAATACCGACTCCTGGGCCAGGCCATCGTCCACGTCCAACTGCTCGAAACGCAGGGTGCGCGGCGGCGCCGCCAGCGCCGGGAGGGCGAGCGTGCAAGCCAGGGCCAGTGCGGCCAGGCGCGGGATCAGTCGACGGAGTTTTCCAGCCACGAAGGTCAAGATTGGGCAAAAGCTGCCATTTTACTATTTGTCGCCATCAGGACCCGAAAAATGACAGCACGTCTGCGCGGCGTGCCTGGGTATCGCGCTGGCCGAGGCGGATCAGCTCCTGGGTGTAGCTGGCTTCGAACAGCAGGTAGGACGCCAGCGCCGAACCGCGTGCCTCGGTGGCGCCGATCCCGGACAGCATGGTGCGGATCGGCGCCGGCAGGCTGCCGATATGGCGTGCCGCCAGGTCGTCCAGCCGTTCCGACGGCGCAATCACCAGCAACTCCACCGGCCGCAGCGGGGTCTTGGCCAGCAAGTCCTCCGGCAGCACCGACAAGGTCTGGTTGACCCGGTTCAGGCGCTCGATATCGACCGCCAGGCCGTCCAGGAAGATGGAGGACATGGCATGGCCGGCGATCTGCGCCAGGCTCGGATAGCGCGGCGACTCCGTCATCTGGCGCGGCGGCTCGGTCAGGCGGCCGGCGCCGACCACCAGCACTTTCTGCGCGCCGAGGTGGATGGCCGGCGAGATCGGCGCCAGCTGGCGCATCGAGCCATCGCCGCAGTACTCCAGGTGGCCGCCCATGTACAAGGGCGTCGCCGGGAAGATAAAGGGAATCGCCGAGGAAGCCAGCAAGTGCTCGACGCCGATCTGGTCCTGCATCGCCACCCGCTGCATGCGCACCCAGGGCGCGATTTCGGCGGCAGTCTGGTAGAAGGTGATGTGCTGGCCGCCGGTGTAGGACGAGGCAGTGACGGCCACCGCATGCAGCAAGCCCTCCTGCAGGCAGTTGTCCAGGCGCGGCAAATCCAGCATGCGGTGCAGCAGGTTCACCAGCGGCGTGTTGTCGAGCAGCGACTGCGGCGGCGCGGCGCGCCATTTGCGCAGCAGCCAGCCGAAAGACAGCAGGGACAGCCAGCGCGCGCCGGAACGCAGCACGCCAAGCGAGTCGGCGCGATAGACTTGGTTTGCTTCGAAATTGCTCCACACATCGAGCAGCTTCTGCACGCCTTCGCCGAAATTGTCGGCGCGGCAGGCCAGGGCCGTGGCGTTGATGGCGCCGGCCGAAGTGCCGCAAATGATCTGGAATGGATTACGTGCCGGAGGCCATCCCTCTTCCCACAGGATTTCGGAGATCGCCTGCAAAACACCTATCTGGTAAGCCGCCCGGGCGCCACCGCCCGTCAGGATCAAGCCCGTTTTCTTTTTCATGCCCATTTATCAAGGGTAACATGCTGGCCGCGGGGCGGGAATCACCCTGCCCGCGGCCTGTCGCGCGCCCGTCACTCGCCGCGCACGATGCCTTCACGGCGCGGATCGGCGCCGCCAAACCAGCCGGCCGGCGTGCGCTGCAAGCCTTGCAGGCCGGAGTTCAGCTCCACCTGGCGCACCTCGTGGCCGCGCGCTTTCAGCTGGTCCACCACGTCGCTGGAGAACTTGCCCGCTTCCAGCTCGGTCGGGCCATTGCGGCTGCCGAAATTGGGCAGGCTGATGGCTTGCTGCACGTTCAGCTTCCAGTCCAGCGTGCCCACCAGCACCTTGGCCACGTAGTTGATGATGGTCGAGCCGCCCGGCGAACCGGCGGCCAGCACCAGTTTCCCGGTCTGCTTGTCGAACACCAGGGTCGGCGCCATCGAACTGCGCGGACGCTTGCCCGGTTGCACGCGGTTGGCTATCGGGCCGTTTTCGTCCACCGAGTCCCAGGAGAAGTCGGTCAGCTGGTTATTCAGCAGGAATCCATCGACCATCTGGCGCGAGCCGAAGGCGTCTTCCACCGATGTCGTCATGGAGATGCCGTTGCCAAAGCCGTCCACCACCACCAGGTGCGAAGTGGATGGCTTGTCCAGCGCCGTATCGTCGCCCCAGGCCACTTTGACTTCGGCCGGCACGCCGGCGCGGGCGCGGCCCATCGACTTGTCGCCGATCAGGGTGGCGCGCTGGCGCAGGTAGGATTTGTCGAGCAGGCCGCTGGCGCCCTTGCCGGGCAGCGGCACGAAGTCGGTGTCGGCCACGTAGCGGTTGCGGTCGGCGTAGGCCAGGCGTTCGGCTTCCGTCATCAGGTGGATGGCGTCGGCGCTGATTACGCCATCGACTGGCGCATAGTCGCCGATCTTGCTGTTCTCCAGGATGCCCAGGATCTGCGCGATCGCCACGCCGCCCGATGACGGCGGCGGCATGCCGCACACCTTATAGGCGCGGTAGTCGGCGCACAGCGGCTCGCGTTCCCGGGCCTGGTAGCCTGCGATGTCGGCTGCCGTCAGGCCGCCGGGATTGGTCGGGTGGCCCTGCACTTTCGCAGCGATGTCGCGCGCGATGCGGCCACGGTAGAAGGCATCGGCACCTTCGGCAGCGATTTCACGCAGGGTCTTGGCCAGCGCCGGATTTTTCAGGACATGGCCGACGGGCCAGGGTTTCTTGTCCTTGTCGAAGAAATAGGCGGCAGCGACCGGGTCGCGCTGCAGGTAACGCTCGCTGGTCAGCAAGGCGTTCAGGCGCGGGCTGACGGCGAAGCCCTCCTCCGCCAGCTTGATGGCGGGCGCGAACAGTTTGGCCCAGGCCAGTTTGCCATACTCCTTGTGCGCCAGTTCCAGCATGCGCAGCACGCCGGGGGCGCCGACCGAGCGGCCGCCGACCACGCCGTCCGCACGTGGCAAAGGCTTGCCGTTGGCGTCCTGGAACAGGGATTCGGTAGCAACGGCGGGCGCAGTTTCGCGGCCGTCGAAGGAGCGGACTTTCTTTCCGTCCCAGTGCATCATGAAGGCGCCGCCGCCAATGCCCGAAGATTGCGGCTCGACCAGGGTCAGTACCAGTTGGGTGGCGATGGCTGCGTCGACGGCGGAGCCGCCCTGCTTCAGCATCTGGTAGCCGGCTTCGGTGGCCAATGGGTTGGCTGCGGCAACCATGAATTTATGCGCGGACCAACCGGCTTTTTCCTGCCAGCCAGTGGCGATTTCAGGAGCGCGGTTGTCTTGGGCGTGGAGCGGGAGACTGGTGCAGCAGAGCGCTGCGAGGGCAAGGGCTATGGCTTTCATCCGGCCATGCTACACCAAAACCGGCAATTCAGTGCCAGACCCATAGGGTCTGGCACTCGGCATGCGGCGGCCGCGTATTCGTGTCTGACCCTGCGGGTCGGACACGGGTTTACCGGTTTATTTAGGCTGCATGCGAATCGCCCCATCCAGGCGGATGGTTTCGCCATTCAGCATGGTATTTTCGATAATAGCCTTGGCCAGCGAAGCATATTCGAACGGCTTGCCCAGGCGTGGCGGGAACGGCACCATCTTGCCCAGCGCATCCTGCACTTCCTGCGGCATGCCCAGCAGCATCGGGGTCTCGAAGATGCCCGGCGCAATCGTCATCACACGAATGCCGGAACGCGACAGGTCACGCGCCATCGGCAGGGTCAAGCCGGCCACGCCGGCCTTGGAGGCACCGTAAGCCGCCTGGCCGATCTGGCCATCGAACGCCGCCACCGATGCAGTATTGATGATCACACCGCGCTCGCCCCACTCTGCCGCCTCGGTCTTGCCCATGGCGTCGGCCGCCAGGCGGCACATATTGAAGGTGCCGACCAGGTTGATATTGATGGTGCGTGCGAAAGATTCCAGCGGATGCGGGCCATCCTTGCCCACGGTCTTGATGGCAGGCGCCACGCCAGCGCAGTTGACCAGGCCACGCAGGGTGCCCATGGCGGTCGCCGCGGCCACCACGGCCAGGCCGTCCGCTTCCGACGTCACGTCGCATTTGACAAATTTGGCTGCGCCCAGTTCGGCCGCCAGCTTTTCGCCGGCTTCCACCTGCACATCCGCCAGCACCACCTTGCCGCCGTTGTCGACGATCATGCGCGCGGTCGCCGCGCCCAGGCCCGACGCGCCGCCGGTGATGATGAATACTTGGTCCTTGATTTGCATGCTTTTGTCTCCCCTATTCACTTTACGTTACGTAAACGTCAATCGAGGCGTATTGTAGCCGAAATCAGTAGCAAGTCATCCATCCCCCGCTTTGCGAACACACTTTTCCGCTCGGGCTGATGACCTGCCCTGGCGGCCCGTGGTAATAGGTGCCGCTGGCGTCGCGGCAGCCGCCCGCGTCGCACTGGACCGGGATCGGCGCGCTGGGACCGGGCAGCGGCGTGGCTGGCGGCAGGATGGCCCCCGGCGGCAGCGCCGGTTGCCCCGCGCGCGGCAGTTGGGCAATCGCCGTCGGCGCGGCATGCGGATCGCGTTTGGTGAGCACGGGCGCCCAGGTCAGCGAAGGATCGGGTGCCGGCGCGATGCGCGGCGTTGGGGTGACGTTCAGCGGAACCGGCCGGCGCGGCATGTTCTTGCGGGCAGGCGCGGTGCGGCAAGGTTCCTGCAGCAGGTGCTTGCCATCGGCGCTGAGCCGGCATTCCGGCAACCGCCGGTACTCTTCAAGGGATTCGGCGCCAGCGGCCGGGCCGGACAGCCCGGCGGCCAGCGCCAGCAGGAGTGGATAGTTCATGGTGCCCTCCGCAGCGTACAGCCATCATACGCCGCAGAGGGTGGAAGCGGCGCGGCTTACTTCGCCGCAGGGACCTCGCTCGCGGCCTGGGCCGGCACCTCGGCGGTAGCCGGAGCCGCCACCGGTGCGGCAACGGGTGCCGCAACCTGCGGCGCCGCAGCCGACGCCGGAGCCACCACCTGTTGCTGCGCCTGCATCGGCGCCATCGTCACCGACAGGATGCCGGTCGCAGGCAGCAGCGGCACCAGCAACAGCGCCACGATGTTGATGATCTTGATCAGCGGGTTGACCGCCGGGCCGGCAGTATCCTTGTACGGGTCGCCCACAGTATCGCCGGTCACCGCCGCCTTGTGCGCGTCGGAGCCTTTGCCGCCATGGTTGCCGTCCTCGATATACTTTTTCGCGTTATCCCAGGCGCCGCCGCCGGTGGTCATGGAGATCGCCACGAACAGGCCGGT
>Ga0102593_1000233_pt1 | contig 127151 bp, 127 predicted proteins | sample AraplaCol_mMS_r2_2_FD_76862 | JGI IMG/M metagenome (GOLD analysis project Ga0102593, IMG submission 76862) | Arabidopsis root microbial communities from North Carolina, USA - plate scrape MF_Col_mMS_r2 (SPADES assembly) (version 2) | ecosystem: Host-associated > Plants > Roots > Endosphere...
AAAAAAAAAAAAAAAATATATTATAAAAATTTTAAAAAAAAAAAAAAAAAAAAAAAAAAAAGAAAAATTTTTTTTTTTTTTTTTTGGAAAAGAAAGTTGCAACTCCAACTTTTCCCCGAGCTCCACAACTCTTCTTCTGTCAAGACAATTGACAATTACCAAGACAGAGACAGCTTTGTCTTTGTCTTCTCACCCTTTCGATCATGTTCGCCGTCCCAGGATGGTCGGTCTCAAGCTCCGCGCTGAAGTCGCAGACTGAGCAGGCGCCGCCAGCTCAGAACGAGTCGCAATCGAACAAGGATGCCTCGACGGGCGGGAAAAACAAGAAGCGCAAGCGTGGGAATGATCGTGTGACTGGAGGAAATGTCGATGAAATGTATCGCAAACATATCGAGGGACTACCCCCCAAAGCCAACCCCAAGCAAGGCAAACCCGCCAACGAGTCGAAGGCCGATAAAAAGTCCAAGAAGGATTCTACAACTTCCACCCCCGCAAGCGAAACCGTGAAACCCACCGAAGACGAGACCGCACAGGAGGAGGGGAAACAAAGTAAAAAGCAGAAGAAGAACAAAAAGAAGAAGGATAGTGAGAGTCAGGCGGAGAAGGGCGCTGCGGGTGCTCCCTCCAAGGAGACCGCTGCTGCTTTGGACGCACTCGCTCCACCACCGGCAACTACAGCGACATTGACACCTTTGCAACAAGCGATGCGTCAAAAGCTGGTTTCCTCCCGTTTCCGCCATCTGAATGAAACCCTATACACAACGGATTCCTCCAAGGCCGTGGAACTATTCAACGCGAATCCCGAATTGTTTGATGAATACCATGCTGGCTTCTCCCGTCAAGTCAAGGAATCTTGGCCTTCCAACCCCGTCGACGGTTATATCCAGACTGTCCGTCGCCGAGCTGCGGCTCCTGTCCCTAAACGGGGACAGAAGCCCCAACCGAACAGGGCTCAGCCATTGCCGCGCCGACCAAATGGTGCATGCACGATTGCCGATTTGGGATGTGGTGACGGCCAGCTTGCCCGCGCTTTAACACCTTCCTCGAAGAGGTTGAACTTGAAGCTTAACAGCTACGATCTTCAGTCTCCAGACCCTCTTATCACCAAGGCAGATATCTCCAATCTGCCTCTTGAGGATGGCTCTGCCGATGTTGCGATCTTCTGTCTGAGTCTCATGGGAACTAACTGGGTCTCCTTCGTCGAGGAGGCATGGCGTATTTTGCGCAGTGATGGCAAGGGCGAATGCTGGGTCAGTGAGGTCAAGAGTCGATTCGGAAAAGTGACCCGCAAGAAAGCCCAGATCGGTGCTCAGAAGCCTCTCAGCAAGGCTGAACAAAAGAAGCAGAAAAAGAAGAAGGGCGATGACGAATCCGATTTGGACGACGGTGATATCTACGCGGAGGATGCTCGTCCGGCTAACAACGACGACGAGACGGATATCTCGGCGTTTGTCGAGGTCTTCCGAACTCGTGGCTTCATCCTTCGCGAGGAATCTGTCGACAAGTCAAATAAGATGTTTGTCAAGATGGAATTCGTCAAGGCAGGAGGTCCTCCAACTAAAGGCAAACACGCTACTGGACTCAGTGCTCCTGCGCCGGGAAGCAAGAAGCGATTTGTCGACCGCAAGCCGGACAATGGCATGACACCCGAACAAGAGGCTCAAGTTCTGAAGCCCTGTGTATACAAGATTCGTTAAATGTGCCAAAAGTTTATCACTGGTTGCCATTTGGTTACCATCTGTTATATTACTCATATTTCACTGTATGAAGCCGCAGCGCAGCAAATAGGCTATAGATATGGGTGTAGATGAATATATTCAATCTTACTGCATGTACAAATAAAACCAAATTATTATTTCTCTTATCTCTAACCGGTATCACGGGCTACTAGGTTCAACTATTTCTGTGCTACTGGCACCTCCTGGGCTTTACCCTCCTAGTTACTAACTTTTCAGTAGAAGCTCCGACTTCTGAGGTTAGGGCTTCATATACTCCTACTCACAGTTGCAAGTAAATGCACACGAAGCCTCTCAACCACCAGTACCAAGTAAACTCATTAATTACGAAGAACAAGCCTGGTTTGGGGATCCTTTTTACCAAATTCTATTTGACCTCCCACACTTTGTCTATTAATGCGGGGGAACACTCGGCATGGCATGGCATACCCCGCTGTCCACGATTCTCCCTGGATTGTCTTTAGCCGGAATATTAGGTAGAATAAACACCCACCAACCAGAATGGACTATGCTATGGTGAGAAGTCCGGTTCGTTCAACATTTTTACTAGCATAGCGTGGGGGCTCATGTTGGCCTCCCATACAACATCGGACTTCGGGTAAATCCCCGACGAACTTGAATCCTGAGACTATAAAAGTGCCTAAATAGTTATCGATGCCTGTCATACAATACGTCGAACTTGAGGTTTGATCTATATTTCAATCTTTTACTAGTACACACATCTAGTATTGACCACTCATTATATGTAGTGAATATCACCTCAATTAAACGCAATGTCCATCAAAGCAAACGGAATAACACCCTCTCAACCCTTCAGCAACTCGCCCTTCCGTACCCGCGCCGATCTACAATCCGCATGTTGCGCCCTACTAGACCCATTACTCCCCCTCTTCACAGCGGGCGGCAGTCGAGTTAAAATAGGGTCTTCAACAACTCGTTTTGACGAAGGTGGTGCTCAAATCGAAGGATACGCTCGACCACTTTGGGCTTTGGCATCACTACTTGCTGGGGACTATGATTATACCGATGCTGCGCGATGGCGTGAAGGAATCATCAACGGTACGGATCCGAATCATGCGGAGTTTTGGGGAAATATTGAAGATTCGGATCAACGTATGGTGGAAATGTGTCCCATAGGGTTTACGCTTGCTGTTGCACCGCATGTATTTTGGGATCCATTGACACAGACTCAAAAGGATAATATGACGAATTGGCTTGCTAGTATTAACGCGCGAGAAATGCCTAATACGAATTGGTATGTCGAGGCTATAGTCTATCACTAGTCTGGTCCTATATCTTCTAATTCTTTCTTTCTAGGCTCTGGTTCCGAGTTTTTGCTAATCTAGGCCTACGCAAAAATGGCGCTTCTTACTCTCTTGCACGAATCGAGGCTGATATGGATCATCTCGATACATTTCATGTTGGTGGTGGCTGGAGTAACGACGGACCGAAGAGTCATCATCAAATGGATTACTACTCTGGCTCCTTCGCAATTCAATTTTTACAGTTGCTTTACTCGAAATTGGCTGGTGATTTTGATCCTGAACGAGCTGAGAGGTATCGTGAACGGGCTAGGGAGTTTGCAAAGGACTTTGTGCACTACTTTAACCCAGATGGTATGTTGATAAGAGTGAATATCGAGTGGTCATACCAAAAGGAATACGCAGTAACCGAAGATTCTCTATACATAGGTCGAGCAATACCGTTTGGACGTTCATTGACCTATCGCTTCGCCATGGTTGGGTTCTGGGGTGCTTTGGGTTTTGCAGATGTGGAACTACCAGCACCTCTTACATGGGGAGTAGTCAAGGGTCTTCTCTTACGCAATTTTCGCTGGTGGGCTACTCAAAAGGATATCTTCAATAACGACGGTACCCTTAATCTCGGCTACTCCTATGCTAACATGTACTTGACCGAGAATTATAACTCGCCTGGGTCTCCATATTGGTGCTGCCTTTCTTTTATACCGTTGGCTCTACCCGATACACATCCGTTCTGGACTTCCGCCGAGGAACCATACCCTGATTCTTTACCGGAGATTGTCGCTCTCAAGTATCCAAAGCATATCGCTATCCGTCGAGGAGGACACTCCTTCCTCCTTTCTTCTGGGCAAGCGTGTCATTACCCAATGAAAGCCACACAGGCCAAATATGGTAAATACGCTTATAGTTCTGCATTTGGATATTCTGTGCCGACGGGCTCATATCAGCTCGAGCAATTCGCACCTGATAGCATGCTCGCATTATCGGAAGATGGCGGGGAATTTTGGAAAACCCGACGTGTAGCCCTGGATGCTCATTTCGAAGAACCTGGCTCAGATGGTATACCGGTACTTATTTCCAGTTGGAATCCATGGCCAGATGTTGAGATCGATACCATTCTTATACCGCCGGCATTGGAGACGCCGAATTGGCATATACGAGCTCATCGTGTACGCACGAGTCGAGCTCTGCAAAGCTCCGAGGGCGCATTTGCTATATATGGATGTCATAGTGAAAGTGGACGAACTCTTGGTCCAATGACACCAGGTAGCTCTGAGGGTTCAATGCATGATGAGGGCAGTGCTTTGGTGGTTTCGTCTGCTGGAGCTGTGGGTATCACCGAGTTATACTCCACCACCCGCAGTGGTCGAATTGTACTTGCTGATCCGAACTCGAATATCATTCACGGGCGTACCCTTTTGCCATCTCTGGGTCTTGATTTATCGCCTGGTCAAGATGTATGGTTGGTCACGGCTGTATATGCCTTGCCACGCAACGACGGAATGTGGCGTAGTCAGTGGGATGTGAGACCGGCAATTCCAAGGTGGTTGCTGGATAGAATAGAAGCACCTTCTTAGGCTGAGTTGGATTCATGCCCGAGCTCGCTTTGGAATACTGATATCTGTAATTTGAACTTGACCTGCTGTGGCTTGAACTACTACTCTACCTTCATCGAAGCGTCCGAGACTCACTCGGCTACGTCAATCGGGCACACTCTGCGTAAATGTATATCCTCTAGTTCAACAGGATTGAATTGAGATTCTTTATCGCGGCTAAAATCCAGACGTACTAATCATTTATTGGTTTCCACCCAGCTGTTCGACAGCCCGGCCCATCTCCTCATCATTGTAAATACGGAATCCCTTCTCCTTGGTGACACTGGCCAGCTGAACATTCTTTGAATCCAACTTCTCCTCCATGACCTGCTTCAGGGTCTTCAAGACCAAGGTTTCGGCCTCGGCGAGCGTCAAAGAACGGTGATATTCATTTTGCAGTTCCGCCTGCGCACCCTCGCTTCCGGAGCCGATGGCCTTGGCATCATATCGGTAGAATGTTCCCGAGGGTTCAGCGTGGTACCTATCATCAGAGTTAGAACCGTTGGAAATAGTCTGGCAGGTCGGCAGCAGATCAGGCGACTTACAGCTGTGGGCCATCTTCATCGTATCCAGCAATTAACAATGCAACACCGAACGGTCTGCTCATGACACTCTCCTCATCATCACCGCTCTCTCCGAACCGAAGAGCCAAGTCACAAATGGCCTGTGTAGTACTCTCAACGCGCAGGGGCTCGGCATAGTGGAAGGCGTGGTTCTGGCATTCGACACGGGCGTGCTCGACAAGGTTACGGGCATCGGCTTGCAAACCGGACATGGCGCAACCAATGTGCTGATCAATCTCGACAATCTTCTCGACAGATGAAGCTTCGAGAAGCGTAGATGTCACACGCTTCTCGACGCCGAGGATAACACCCTCCGATGTAGCAACCTTGCATCAATGTTAGCCGGGTGTCTATTTCAGGAACCCAGATGACGGGTTGATCCAGCAGGTTTGCCATAAGACTGCAAACTATTCCATTTCCTCCTCGCTGAATGTAGTTGCGATGAAATCTGGTGTGATAGGATCTGGGCAGGACTAAGACGTACTCCGATTGCTGTGGAACCAAGCTTGATAGCTTCGAGAGAGTATTCGACCTGGAATAAACGACCTTCAGGAGAGAAGGTGCTGTTGTTTGACAGATCATTAGAAACGGGCTATCGAGCGGAGGGAAGGATATAGTTGGCTGTAAGATGCGTACTTGATTCCACGGTCTGTCCGAAGCTGTTAGCAACAATCCGGATAGCGGAGTGAGATGTGACGGGAGCTTACCATATTCTGAACGGGCAATGAACATATTGGGCGGATTTATGGGACAAGCAAGATGACCAAAAGATAATTTCAATTAGAAAAGAATCCAGGGATTCAACGAGTGATGGAGGGGGGAGTGAAAGAGGTTCTGGACTGAAGAGAGGAGCAGCTTCGAGGCGGAAGGGAAGCTCTACGCAAGTCGTTTGCCTGCGGCCGTCGGGCGGTGAGTCGAACTGTCGCCCAAGCAGCACTTCATCTCAGTGGAAAGTCTGTTTATTCTACTCAGTCACGTCTTTATGATTTGTTTTTCACTTTGTCGCTGCGTGTTATTTTGAATGATTCATAATTCACAATTCATCAGGGAGCATGTCAGTCCCCGAACGTCGCGTTAGCAACATTACCACTGCTCGACCCCGCGTTGCCTCTAGTCGCGTCGATGCCGACAAGCTTAAACATGGCGCAGCATCGCCGCTTCAGCAGGATCAAGGGGATCCATTGCGCACAAGTACGACGAGTCCGAAATATAAGACCACTCGCGATGTCAAGAAAGTGACCGGGAAACACACTGAGCGATCAGTACTCACCGAGAAATGGCGACCCAGCAAGGAAGTCGATGATTCGGATAAGAAGCGGAATAAGAAAACTACAAATGTTGCGCATTCAAGGCCGGCGGCTACAAGGCAAGAGAAAGAAGTAGATCAAGGTTAGTGGCTTGCTAGAATTGCGCCGGAGATCGAAGGGATAGCTGACATGTTGTGTACGATATACTACAGCACCATGGGATCCGCAAGCATCTCTCATTCCCCATTCAACGGCACCCCTCGCAAGTCGTGTATCGGTACCTCCGCTAGCTTCAGCTATTCCTCACAATCTCACTCCTCGTTCGTTCCGAGAACTTTCCTCCGATGCGCAAGAAGCCGCCATACTAGAGGACCTATTATTCGTGTTCATGGGCTTCGAGGGACAATATATCCATTACCAGAGCACCTATGATCCATCTGTTGAAAAAGATCGGCTCACTGGCCCGACATACCAGTTAGCTTCAGGGTTGGACCCAACATTGAGAGACCTGACCCAGTCCATGTTGAAAATGGCAACACACTACAGTGCAATGGAGACCTTTGTGGAAATACAAAGTCGGGCCGAATATGGCGCCGTGAGCCATGCGCTTTGTGCATCGATTCGCAAACTACTCAAGGACTACCTAATTCTAATTGCCCAACTGGAAGGCCAACTGCTCAACAATCCTACATTCACCCTACACCAGCTCCATCTACACACTTTGCCGACCAGCCAATGCCTTGCACAGCTCTACTCCTTAGGACAGGAACTTCTGAAACGCAACGGACTGCTTGATACGGATGACTTGGACGAATCTATTGACGACTTTGATGATGTCGATAATATTCTTGAGCAGCTCAAGGAAGGAGGCGATTTAGTACCCGGTGCCATGGCAAGCAAAAGGATTTGCAAAGGTGGAAATGTCTTGGGATTATTAACGGAACAACTCGCTACTTTATCAGGAGATCCGGCCAGCAAATCTCTCATACAAACGTTGTTGCGCGATGCTAGTCGCCCCTACATGAATATGCTTAATGAATGGCTGCACCACGGAGGTATCAAAGATCCCCACGCGGAATTCCTGGTCAAAGAGCAAAAATGGATCAAACGTGAGAAGCTTGAAGAGGATTACACAGATGAATACTGGGAAAAGCGTTACACGATCCGCGACAATGAGGTTCCACCGCAGCTCGAGAGTGTTAAGGATAAAGTCCTTCTCGCCGGTAAATACCTCAATGTAGTACGCGAGTGTGGTGGTGTGGACGTGAGTAAGGCTGTCAAAGATGTTCCTAAGACTCTTGATGATCCACGCTTTTTGGAGAACGTCAACGCGGCTTATACTTACGCCAATGCCTCATTACTCAATCTCCTTCTCACAAAGAACTCCCTGACGACACGATTCCGCTCTTTGAAACATTACTTCTTTCTCGATCGCTCGGATTTCTTTTCTTATTTCCTCGAACTTGGTGCATCTGAGCTACGTAAGCCAGCACGGGTGGTGAACGAAGGAAAGCTGCAGTCATTACTCGACCTCGTGCTGCGCCAACCCGGCAGTATTGCCGCACAGGATCCTTTTAAGGAGGATGTCAAAGTGAAGATGAACAAGATTGGACTAACGAGGTGGTTGATGCAGGTGGTGAGTGTCTCTGGCATTGACCAAGATCACCCGGAGGCGTCCTTCGAGAAACATCAAGCATCGACCTCGCAAAATTCCGAGGATGATAAGATTGTGGGCTTTGATGCTCTAGAACTAGATTATTCTGTGCCATTCCCACTCTCGCTAGTCATCAGCCGCAAGACGGTACTGAGGTACCAGCTTATTTTTCGTCATCTGTTATCACTCCGCCACCTGGAGACGTTGCTGGTCACGTCCTGGGCCGATCAAAACAAGGTGATGAGCTGGCGACATAAATCATCAGATCGGAGACTGGAGCTATGGAAACGGCGTGCGTGGAATTTACGTGCAAAAATGCTTGTATTTGTTCAGCAGCTTCTATACTTCTGCACAGCTGAAGTGATTGAGCCCAACTGGGTAGGATTGATGGAACGAGTTAATGGAGCCGAGGATGCCAATGGATCTGAAGAGACTGTCAATGGTACTAAGCAAGCCAACCGTACAGTGGATGAGCTCATGCAAGACCATGTGGATTTCCTTGACACTTGCTTGAAGGAATGCATGCTTACGCAGGCCAAGCTTCTAAAGGTATGCTCAGAAGATGTACCTTTTTATCTCAATCAAATGGTACAAATACTTACTATCGAGATTAGATTCATTCCAAACTGATGACTTGCTGCACCATGTTTGCCTCTTGGACTGCAGCATCACTTTCTCGAGCACTGGCTTCGGCAGATCCTGACCAGTCCGTGGAGGATAGTCGGGGGTATGATCCATCGCGAATCGATAAACTCGAGGATACTCTTAAACGATACGAGGATCATTTCAATCGCCATTTGCGCATTCTCATGGACAGGTGAGTTGATATCAACGTTCTCTCATTCCCCCTCCCAGGACAGATTTACTGACCAGAGATAGTCTGAACTATTTTGCGGCGACAGAGAGTGTTGTCTTATTGAAGCTTGCGCATTCCCTCAGTTCCATCAGCAAAGAGGACTGAAGAGTGACACCAGTCGATGATCGTACAGATTCTTCACAAGATCCGCGCGCAATTCTGCCTCGTCGGATGTCACCAGCCATCTATTTTCCATGGTGCTATACTTTTAGCATGGTACTCCGAGTTCCTCCGTAGCAAAGGAACCTTTGCTATGTCATCCTCGACTCGAAGGAGGATCTAGCCAACCAGCAGGGACTGCGTCCCATCGTATGATGCAGCGGGGCCATCTACCCATCTCACATCATCTTATCGCATCGCATCCTTCCCAAGAAATGCCTCAAGAGTGGTAATGAACCCCCCTCACATTGGGAAGATGGTAGACTAGGAGCAAATCATCCCGCCCTCTCAGTTCTGCAAAATATCATAGTATTTTTAATTAGACTAGCAGAGAATATACATCTTCAATTAGCAATTAGTACATCGTCCATCTTATAATAAAATATAATAAAATAAACAGCGTGAAAGACAAGGCTCGCCCCCAAGCGGAGACTCGCGCATTTCCGCGACATTCGGAAGTTGATCGCACGTCAGCCCCAACTTCCGCGCGGAACATTTTCAACGTCCTCACCTTTTTAAACCTCGACTCATCACCAGATGAAGAGAGAAAAAGATAAGAGTCAACCTTCAAAATGTCACTCAGTTCAATCCTCTCATCATTTCCAACCCTCCGCCTTCCACATTCCACCCAAGAACGTCTAAATCTCGTCCTCGGCACCGCCGCTTTCATCGGAACAACCACCGTCCTCCTCCCCGCCGCATACCGCGATTATCGCACCTTTAAATCCTACGGTCAAGGAGGAGTTCCGAATAATGTTATAGGCTGGTTGGTCGTGCGATTGCTCTTCCAGCCTTTCTGCGCGGAGATGTTCGATACAGAAGTGTATTCGCGTCGCATCGATGCTGCGGAGGGTCATGGGAAGGGCGATGATGGTTATTTGACTTTATCAGAGGAACAACTTACCACGCGCTCGCCTGGTAATCGACCACAAGTTGGACCGCATGTTGTGCCTCAGCGACAATTGACTCAGCTCCCGGATGAGAATATCAAGGAGGTAAGAAGCTATACTTCGGTTCACGGTTGAATCTAGCTCTCTCTGGTCTGGTCCTAGTCTGGCCTTTGGGTCTTGAGTCCTTGGCAAGCTGGGGGATTATCACGCAAATAATCAACTGACATCAAGTTCGGCAGAAATTCCGCGCCGCGTTCCGATCTTTTGGTTTGCGTAACCATCACCTTGTCAAGTTCTCCCGGTCCAATCTAGAACAGCATGCCGATGGACTATTTCTAGCAGATCATCTACCCATCACTGATCTCGCAGTTTCCATGCTCGGAGAGGTTGCGCATATCCATCAGGGTAATGACCACTCCGCGCATGTTGTTTTGGCTCCTGCAGACTGTATGTCTTGATACCACGCCTTCTCCCCATCCTAGTCATTGCTAACACTGATCACAGGTAAGAGGGTTATTGAAGCAGGTTGGGGTCAACGCCATGGGTTCTCTGGAACCTCAGCCATGACGTATCTTTCCCTTGGAACATTGCCTGATTTACCTGCGGAATATATCCTCATTTATGCACCACGCACTGAAGAGGAAATTCAGATTGTCATGCAGATTATATCCGCAAGCGTGATGTTTATGACTGGCCGAGAAGATACCCGGTAATATATTTGACGCTTTCATGACGATCGTTCTTGTCTCTCTTGGTTGTTTCTTATTGCTGCGATTTTGCGATTTGACTCCCCCTATTTTTTCGGATTCATGGCGTTTAGTGAGGTCTCTACAAGTTGTACTGCATAAACTGCGTCCTCGCCAAAGGTCACGGTCAGGGCTTGCGGTACATGGCGATTGGCGTTGAATTGGTCTTTTGGAAGAGGATGGATGTATTCCTAGGGCATTCGGCATTAATGCAATCATGATCTCCGCTTTGTATAATGCACTAATCTTTAATATTACGTTCAATCTCAGGTTGCAGTGTGCATTCCTTCGACTTGCAGGATTTCACTAACCCTTAGCTACTACATGAACTTATACCCGCTGCCCTGGAATATCCATGAGTATCAGCCTTACCTCACGGCGTCAAGGATTCTCAGTACAGATACTTAATCAACACTCAGTATTACGAACCTTGATCCCATTTTTGACCTTAGGTTCTATCTTTATTTCACAAGAAGAACCCAGTACTTATCACATAACATTGAGATGATACCATCTCGGGCTGAAGTCGAATGTTACCAGCTACTATACTATATCAGTAGTAGTAGTACTAGTTATACTAGGCAGTACCACTAATGAAGAAACAGGTCATTCTTCATTAGTAAACCCTTCAAAGCTGAAATGCTGGACAAAATCGTACAAGTGGGTCACGGACATACATAGTATGACCATCGAGGCTTAATAACCGATGGTGCTCTTAGTCTCGCAATTCGTCCGTCACAATCGAGGTAAAATATTGGCCGAAAAGCAAATTTGAAGCTTCAACTAGTCCAATGACACTAACCGGGGGTCAGCAGGGTCTAATTGTAGCCATCAACCTTGATGCCCATCAAGGTTGGGAAGGGTTAAAAGAGCCAATCGAAGTACAACTAGAACATAGTATATTTGTAGTTACTACCAATGGTATAATATTGGAGATATTACTGGCGTAGGGCGATCCCCAGCCACCTACGTACAGTAACACCTGTTACGTACGTAGGCAGGCTGTAAATAGGTCCTTATGAAAACCCTAAAGTACTATAACTCACCTTGTAAATGTTTGAATTTGGCGCTAGATCGAGTTTTACCAATCGATGGTCGATCACAACTTAGCGTAACGAACTACGTGGCCGCCATCTATCAGATACGCCGTGAAAGACAAGGAAAATTCAGACGAGCGTGCCGATACTACATAAAATTTCATAGTAGATGACTCCGTATATTGAGTCGTGGCTGGGGCATGAGATCCATACAATCTCGTATCTGAACCTCGGCCCCCGTATCTAGAAGGAATTGATATTAATTAATCAGTTAACTAACTAATTAACTGTCTATTTAATAACATGTACTATGTAAGGCTAAGACAAAACTAGCCAAGGATTACACAGACCTCACTGCAGTATACTATATACATGTCAACTCAAGGACATGGTTAGTACAGATTCCGACTGGTTCTTCAGGGTAAAGTTACACAAGATGGACAGGGATGAAATTATCGGGACTCCCATTGTTTCAGACTCGGAAACCCGAGGCTACCCGTTTCATAAAACTGCAAAATGGTGGAGACAGGGAGAATGTACAGGATGGGGGCACAGCAGAAGACTTGGAGCTGTAACACCACGTCACGTTCCGCTGGAGACTTCGATGGATACAAGTGGACAGTTGATCTGCCCCTCCACCCACTTGCTGTTGTGGGCAAAAGAGGAGGGGCTGGGGACCCGAGGGAACGGTACGCTAAGGCATTTTGATATTGATTATTTTATTTCCAGAATTCTTTGCGTGGTCATCGTGATCGATTGCATGTGTGATTCTTCCCCTTGCCCTCTCATATTCCCAGATATGAGGATCTCGCCCGGATATGTTCAGCCGGACTGGCCACACAGAAAAGGGAGAAGCCTTGTAAAAGTAAAACCAAAACAAGGCGAGAGGAGAGAAGAGAATCGAGGACACGGGTGAAAAGAGAAAAACCATTCCCCTGCACCCTTCCCCCTAAGAAGGCGTGTAATGAATAGAAATGCTGGGTTGACGAAAGTAGATCCGCTTTTCCTGTCCGAATGCTCGAACCCAATTCTCGGGACAAGGAAATCTGGCGTTCCCGCGGGTTTTGATTTTAGTTTCGATCATTAGCGGCCGCCTCCCCGGGCCCGACCTGGTTGGAGACCGGCGTTGTACTTCTTAGGCAGGTCCTTTCATGAGGATTTGGTGCACGGCCACTTGATCAGGAATTGACCGAGACCGAAGAAAAAGTTTCTCCACGTCAATTCTGGTGACGAGACAATCCCTTAATTCATATAAGGATTCAAACCCTTGAGAAAACCGCTGATGAATCTGGGAACTGCCACTAACGGGCCTAGCCGCCCTCGTCCCTGGCGCTGGGAGATGGTCTGCTTCCCGAGGAGTGAACCATGGCGCTGGGTTTAGAACCAACGGCCATGAGAAAAAGCCTCCCCGGACGGGGGCAACCCCTGTCGTGCGCCGCCGACCCGACACTTTGGATGCTTTTTTCCTTTTTCGGGGAGGGGCCGTCCTTGACCCATCCGGTATGCAACGAACGTCCTGCGGCTGTACAGATGGGTCATGCATACAATGATGACTCGAATGGAGTGTAACCACATGGTAAATTGTTGGGGGCCCTTTCCGACAACCACTTATGAACCTAAAAACCGGGCTGGGCCACATCATCCCTTCCAGAATGGAGCCGGCTGAAGCCCGCTGTAATAATTCCACCCGTCCCTATGTAGGTGTTGAACAAACACGGACAAGATACGTAACAGTGTTCGCCCTTTCCCAGACTTCCTGGAGTAGTCGATCTCGCATGTGGTATGGTATGGGCCACAGATCGATTTCTTCACATCTACAACAAGATTCCAGCCAGAGAATTTGCCGTTCTGGAATTCAGATACCCATTTAGTGATCCCATTTGCGCACCGAAGGAGTATTTCGTCGTGAGTGTCACAGTCACGGACTTCCAAGGCATGAAGAGTGGACACGCAGCCCCTCCAGAAGGACGAAGCCCACATCTTCATGACATTTGGAATGCGAGGACGACGCATAGAAACAAAAAGAGTTAAAATTGAACAAGAAACCCCCCCAAAAGGGTTGAGATGGAAAATGTTTCCGCTTCTTTCGTCCACTATCCAGTTGCTCGGTTCCATGATCTTCTTCTGCTGAAACTGCAGGAGGATCAACGTTGCTCTGCTCCCATACTCCGTACAACTGGTACTTTTGCATTGTATTCGAGTAGTGTCTGTAGTCCTGCACTCCATACTATATGTAATTCCAGACTTCATAGCGAAACTGTAATCAACCACCCCGTTCCAATCTACTGTATGTGAATATGCCATGTCCAATGCGCCCCTCCCCCCAGATCCACAGGACAAGCGGTGTGAGGCAGCAAATGAATCAATCCACTAGAATATTCCCGAGGGAACGGAGCCCAACGAGGATGCTGCTGATCCTGAACCGGTCGTGGGACCATTCAACCCCACTCAGGTTGGGGGTTGCCATCAAGTCCTTGGAACAGCTGAACAAGCCACCTGGCGCCACAGAACTGCATGCGCATTGGTCGACGGATAAGGGACCACCCCGACTTGTGTGATCATGTTGGAAATCTGTCACTGGGTCGCCGGTCCAGTTGCTGATTTTTGGTTTGACTGACAGCGGGAGTTAGGCGAAGATCCATTTCCGTGTCCTCGGAATCTCACAATGCAGGGCTTTCGTCTGGCCTGCGTTCTGTTTGGTGCAGGGGCCGGTTCCAAATGAAATTCCAGAAAATGAAGGTTAATACTCCGAGGCCCTTCAATATTCCCTGATGCTTAAATAAAATCATCCCTTTCTAGTATCAGAGCCGGCGTAAGCAGTCCAAACCCCCGAGTGATAGCCCACCATAGTTTTGATTGAATATTGATTTTTCTTTTTCCCGATATCTCTGATCCTTTTTTTTTGCCCAGTCTCATTACATCATGGACTCACACTAATAGAAAGCGACTGCATTGGGTTTGCCTCGTGCTGAGCAAGAAAATATGATCCACGGGAAGTGATTTTCCATATAGTCGCGCCTCAGCCGCTGTGCATTGCTGAACCCCAGTCAACTGAGCCACAGACGTATGTCTTGTTATGAATCTGGAGATGTACAAATGTAGCGGGAAAAAAGACCGAGTTTTTCTCGATCCACACTGTCGGGCGCTCTTGGACCCCTCAAGGTACACTAAGTAGGTCATATGCGAGCAGCGAACAGTGCATTAGCTGACGGCACCGCCGCCTATCCTCAAGGTTTGTTAGCCTGGCCTTAAGCAGCATAACGGACCCAGGTAGTCTATCCTGATACTTGGTATCCAGGAGCACCGGAGTTAGGATCGTGAACCATTCCTCGGTTAGTAAACCGACCCGCCCTTCTCGTCTCGCCCTTGGTCCCATGTACAACCCACCCTTCGGAAGTAGAACAAAAGTCTCCCAACGGAAATCAAGACTGAGTGGTAGTGCGTTGTTCAGGGTCAAGAGGATCGCCACAAAGAGACAAAAGAAGGTTTTGTAAGAGAATCGGAGCCTGTGTTGATCAATGATCGTATTTGGTCGGTCTTCGCTCCTTACGAGGTTCCATTACGGAGCAGAAGCATGCAGTGATTGAACTCCGAACCGTGCTGTCAATAGCGAGTCTTCTATCGGGAAGAGGTTGTTTCCGACGAAAGGCACTTAACGGTCTGGGCGGTCCACGCTCCCTTTCGTACGATTTAGTGTGTGTTTGTATGACTGGGCCCCCTCATACAAGCATTGACAGGCGCCCGTAAAGCGTGTATGATTCTCGAGCCGCCATCCAGTCCGAAAGAGCGGTTGCCGCCAACGTCCCCGGGACCCGATCGCTTCCATGAAAATCACAGCACTTGGATTTTGTCTCCCCTTTCAGTACTGAAGGCTTCTGCACCCCTTAACGAGAATTCAGCCCCGCCTTTCGACAAATTCGTGAAACATCGTATTCTCATATATAGGAGATCATTCTTTACATCCACGATATTACCCAAACAAGTGACACGGGCTGAACATGACGTACTGACTGACCTTTCGTTGTTGTTTCCTTCTGTGCCTGAGAAAGCTTACCGATATCATTTGCCTTTTGTAGGAGCCCGGATTCACAGACAGTAGAACTGGATCGTGAATATCTCGACACTATTACAGTTCAAGGCCGCGAATATCAGAAATACTCCATCGACCATCGCATATATTTTGGACCAGTCGACGATGTAAGAAACGCCGACACCAATGGCTCCTCGAATGAAAAGAAGAGGGCGCTCTTATCACTGACAATATGATCAGGAAGAAGCCACACGTCTCGATGAGCAACAGCGAGTCTTTCAGCGTATCTTCGATGACCGTCTAATCTTCCCGCCCATTCGCCGGCCACAAAGAGTCTTGGACTGTGGACATGGCTCAGCATCCTGGGCCGTAGAGGTAGCTGAACAATATCCCGATTGCGAAGTGAGCATCTCTTTCGATCAGTCCTCTGTCTTTTTCCTAACGACCGTTGTGTGAAAAGTTTATTGGCGTAGATATTGCCCCGCACATGAGCCCTGATGATGTGCCTGACAACCTGTGGCTTCAAGTAAGTGCAGCATTGATTGCCGTAGCGTCATAATTAGGACAATATTGCTCTACACTCGTTGGCAGAATCGAGATCGAATTCAATTCTCTTGTGCATGCCTCACAAAGGCCAAACTGGTCCCACAAGAAGTGACCCCTGACTGACTATGTGGTAGGTTGACGACCTGAACCGAAACTTCACATTCCCTTCGAACCACTTCGATCTTGTCCAATCTCGACTTCTTGCGACCGGTATCCATGGTGCCCGATGGCCAACCTATATCCGTGACATCGTCAGGTATGAGGAAATCCGAGCATGACCGACAAGAGCAATGTCGCCAGCTACGCAGCAAGACACCCTTTCGTGAAATAGACCTGGTACTGATCGCTGTCCTGCTTTCCAGAGTGTTGAAACGAGGTGGATGGGTGCAAATGATCGAATTATACTTCAATGTTCAATCCGATAACGGCTCAATCACCGACGAACATGCTTTAAGACGTTGGAGTACGCATTATATGCGTGCACTGGAAGATAAAAAAGATCTTCGGGTTGGATCCAGGCTGCGAAACATGTTGACTAGTGCGGGACTGACAGAGGTTGACATCAAAATGATACCTCTTCCATTGTCTGCATGGTCGAATGGTTAGTCATTTCATTCACTATCCTCTTCGAACAGTTAGAGTTGACACAATCCAGATCGAAGGACGCGAGATATTGGACAGGCCAACAGCGACAATATTCAAAAGCTTCTTCGATCTTTGGCGTTGTACCCCCTGACACAAAGATTGCACATGTCTCCCCAGAGCTTCGATGCCCTAATTGCCCAGGCACAAGAAGAAGCCAAAAACCCGTCTCTCAAGGCATATTTCCCTTTGTGAGCGCAACCGCATAACACCTTCTCTCTCATACAGACAGTCACTGACAAGAACAGATACATTTGCATTGGCCGAAAGCCATGAAATTCCTTGCGGCGTAATGAAGCAGTGGACACCTCTTACGAGCCATTGCGATTTTCAATTAGAACCACAGACTCAATGTCTTCATAAGCATTGAGCACGGTTCGACTCGTCATCCCCCACTCCCATTTGCATACCTAGCATTTTCATACAAAAGCACACGCATATACATACCGAATTAGCCAAAGATGGTCAGTGAAAGACATCTTCTTGCTTGCATATGTTCCTTATGTGGGGTAGCAGGGCCGCGTTCATTTTTCTGGTTTTATGTCGGGTATCATTGTAGGGTAGGCAAACAACCCTAGGATTGATCGATGACCTGTGACATGGTCGCAGGAATAGACTCGAAGAAGGTCACAGCGGGTCATAATCCAGATCGAGAACCAACATAGCAATTTCGGTGTACCTTTGAAGTTCCCCTGAGAGGCCAGCTGTCTTGGATCAGTCAAGGGCATTCGGGCAGATCGTCGCGGGTGTGGCCCCGTGCGGATCGGGAGGATCACGATAGAGATCTGAGGACCGCTCTAAGCATTATCACAAATGGCATCACCCTGGAAGTGACCTCTTAGCAGTCATACTATGGCGAGAATGACTTGAATACTCGGCAGGAAGTGAAGAGGTGAAGTGAAGTTAGGCTCGGACGAAGACGAGGGGGGTTCGACCCAGACTGACGGGAAGGAAAGACCGAACCATCAACTCGTGCCTGCTGCATTGGGAATTTTGATGTGCAGTTGACCACTTCGGGCACCTTCCCATCTTCTCTTTGTTCTCCTTTTCATCTAATCTATTATCATCCTTGGAGCCTCATTGTCATCATCGCTGCCCAACCATCTGCAGGCCTCCTGGAAAGACACGCCGACAGCAGCCAGTTTGTATGGGAGTGGCGTTCGAGGATTGTTTACCCTACGCTTTGATCTCAGGACACGCAGACTACAAGGGATCCCTGGCCATTCCGGGCTGATCTACACAGACTTTCAATGTTAACCCGCGGTCCAATATGAACAGCAGTACCGCCGGGCGATTAAAGCAACTCCATCATCATCATTATTATTCAGTCGAAGGTCAGCGCACCATGGCAAGCGTGGGGGGAAGCTCATGAGGGTCCAGAACCGAAGCCGAGAGTTCTGGGGACAAATCAATTGAACGCACCGTTGGCGTCTCCTTTCCACGCCTAACATCCCTGTTCCAGGGTATCGGGTTCCAGTATCCTATTAGAGTTCGTGCTGGAATGCACCTTGACGTGCGCAGTAGCGAGATCAAGCATTGATAGCTGGTGATACGAGATGCGCCAGCTGATGGCCTGTGTGCAAAGAGCCCAGACTTTTCCTTCGTGATCTTTCGCCTTGACTTTCTCAGACGCCCCCGAACCCAGGGCACAGACCAAAATTACCCGCTCCAAAAGCTACCGTCCCTAGTCCCCCTAACTATGGGTCTTCTTTCCCGCCAGGGGCTCCGAAATGGACCGAACATGGACGACGGCAAGATATTGTCTATTATAACAGGCGGGTAATGATGTTGTCGACCTCTCACAAACGTAACCCGAGCTTTTGATTTGATTGATGTTGAGAAGTGGCTTGGAATTAATGCGCAAATACTAAATCTCTTTTTCAGATTAGATGTTTTGGTGGTAGGAATAGTCGAGCAAGAAAGAGGCAATGAGAGGCAATTCACTTTCTAAATCGTTGAGAAGTCCCCAGGCTGAAAAAGTAGGCAATGCTGGATGGCGGAATAACAGCAAAACCATCGTGTGTGATATGATCTATGCAGGCAATCTATCAGCGCCAATCTAGATCATATGACACCTGAATATCCAGGCATGAATAATTTCCCAATTTGGTAAGGCGGCGAGCGGGGAGAAAAAAAGTTGGCGCGCGGATTTTCTCAAAAAGCTGCTACCAACTACTCAAACACCAGCCACAATGCCTTCGACATACAAGAAGGACAAGCCATGGGATACAGATGACATCGATAAGTGGAAGGTGAGGACTTAAAGACTTTAGGAGTTAGAGGAGAGAACCAGACAGGCTAACCATCTTATCTGCTCAGATCGAAGAATTCAAGCCCGAGGATAACACCGCCGGAAATTTCGTCGAAGAATCCTCCTTTGTAGTACTTTTTCCCAAGTACCGAGAGCAATACCTGAAGGAAGCATGGCCGACCATTACAAAGTCTTTGGAGAAGCAAGGTATTGCCTGCACACTAGATTTGGTGGAGGGTAGCATGGCCGTGAAGACTACTCGCAAAACCTACGACCCGGCTGCAATTCTGAAAGCGCGCGACTTAATCAAGCTTCTCGCGCGTAGTGTTCCCGTTACCCAGGCTCTGAAGATTCTTGACGATGGCGTGGCGTGCGATATCATCAAGATCCGCAATCAAGTGCAAAACAAAGAGCGTTTCGTGAAACGACGACAGCGTATTCTCGGCCCCAACGGATCTACCCTGAAGGCCCTCGAGCTCCTCACTAGTACCTACATTATGGTACAAGGCAATACAGTCTCCGTGATGGGCCCTTTTAAGGGACTGAAGGAGGTTCGTCGGATTATTGACGACTGCATGGCAAACATTCACCCGATCTACCACATCAAGGAGTTGATGATCAAGCGCGAGCTAGCCAAGGACCCAACCCTGGCAAACGAGTCTTGGGACCGATTCCTGCCCAACTTCAAGAAGCGAACCCTCTCCAAGCGCCGTGTTCCCTTCCAAGTTACCGACAAATCGAAGAAGGTCTACACACCCTTCCCCCCTGCCCCCGAAAAGAGCAAGGTCGATCTCCAGATCGAGTCTGGCGAGTACTTCCTTTCCAAGGAGGCCAAGGATCGTGCGCAGAAGGAGGAGGTTGTCGAGCGTCAGCGCCAAAAGCGCGACGAGAAGATGCGCGAGCGCGAGAAGGATTTCGTTGCACCCGAGGAGACGCTTCCTGTCGATGCGGAGGGCAAGAAGAAGGAGAAGAAAGAGAAAAAGGAAAAGAAGGAGAAGAAGGAGAAGAGCAAGCGCAAGCGCGAAGCAGAGGGCGATGTCGACGATGCTGCCGAGCGCAAGGAGAGGAAGAAAAAGAAGAGCAAGTCCAAGGAGGCTGCTTCCGACGAAGAATAAACTGGCTATGTACCTCGGTCTGGTTTTATTGTGGCGCTTCTGGCAGAGCATGGGTCTGGCGTTTAAATCTTCTTTCCTTGCAGTGCTCTCTTCCTCCTATCTCTTTTTACCAGTACATCTGTATATTCGTCTCTCCCTCTCAGAGGTTCCCCTAAAATGATCCAATACCAAACTGTCTTATATTGTTGTTGCACGAGACCTGTTGACCAGTAAACTTGAGTTCCATTAACTACAACTAAAGGTGAGATAATAATCGACTGGTAAAAGAGAATTGAAATCAGACAGGAACAGTAATTGTAGTCCTTCACGCTTATTACCTGAGTAACTTCAGGGTCACCGTGAACCGCAAAGATCTTCGTCACTTTTCTAGAGCGAATCATGATCGTGAAGGTCGTTGGATATTTCCCACCAGGCATGTCTACACGGCGGCAGATCGATTGCCCCGAACTCTCTCTGTGGGTGAGACACGGTCTTCGAGGTGGCTGACTGTGGGTTCTTGCTTGTCAAGCATACCCATCTCATGTGCGAACGTATCATGAGGCTTCCATTTGGAACTGGTCATAGGAGTAGACTCCTCCAGCATCTTGTCAACTTGTTCAAGAGACAGCCCTTTGGTCTCGGGCACCACGAAAAAGGCAAACAGGAAGCATAGGACAAGTGCACTACCCCAGACGAAAAACACTTTGACTGCCAGGTTACCTTTATCTTCGTCCACAATGTAAGGTGTGATGACAGCAATAACACAATTCCAGAGCCAGTTTGAAGCCGTTGCAAGGGCAACGCCCTTTGCGCGAATCGGAAGTGGATATATTTCGCCGATAACCACCCACGCACCGGGGCCCCAGGTAGTCGCGAATGCGGCAATATAGAAGCAGGTAAAGACGATGAGGCAAATCTCGCTGTATTTGGAGCATTTAGTATGATGAACAATGGTCTGCGGTCACTTTGTTATGGATATGTGACTTACGCAGCATGTTTTCCAGCAGCGGCAACGCCAACGATGGCGACAATGAACTCGCAGACACACATCACAACCGCACCATAGATGAGTAGGGTACGACGACCGAACTTCTCCATCATGTAGAATGATGCCGGAGTGGTCGCAACGTTGACAACGCCGGTAATTGTCGAGATCAGGAAAGGGTTCTTGATACCCACTTGCAAGAAGAACGTTGTACCATAGTAAACTGGGCATTCATTAGACATCTCGCTTTCTGTCGATGTTTCAGATTAAACTCACAGATGAAGTTGATTCCCGTCCACTGCTGGAACATTTGTAGACAAGTTCCCATCATGATACGATGAAGGTTGCCGCGACGGGACCTGCCACCTTTGAAACAGTCCACCCAAGAGGTACTTGCAATCTGCTTTTCATATTCGAAATTCGCTTTGATCTCAGCCAGCTCTGCTTGGATGGCCGGGTTCGACCCAGGTTGGCCACGTACTCTCTCCAGTGAGCGTAGGGCATCGTCCATCCGGCCACATTTGACGTAGTAACGGGGAGACTCTGGGAGAAAGAAGAGTCCAGCCGCCAGAATCAACGCCCAGATAAACTGCATACCGATAGGAATTCGGTATGAAGACCTATCTGGACGATTCTTGCATCCTTGATCTACACCAGATGCCACAAGCAGCCCGATTGTGATTGCCCATTGGTAAATAGAAACCAGTAGTCCACGGACCTTGCGAGGGCTGATCTCAGAGACGTAAAGAACAACAGTAGCAGAGACACCACCAACACCCAGGCCCGCAATAAATCGACCAGCCACAAGTCCACCAATATTGATGGTTCCGACTTGGACGGCCACGCCGATGGAGAATATCAGGCAGGAGAGCATGATGGTAAGACGACGTCCAATTCGCTCTGCCGCACCACCACCGATCAGTGCACCGATAAAAGTGCCAGCAGAGAGAATGGAAGTAATAAGAGACTTCCGTGACGAGGGAATGATGTACCCATCAGGATCCTTGGATCTGGCTACAGGATGGCCGAAATGCTTCTTGACAAAGGGCATGCCCAGAACGCCAGAGATATAGCCCGAGTCGTAGCCGTAGAGGATTCCTAGATAATTGTTAGGTCGAGTCTTCCTTGATGCGAGCAGTTCTATTTAGACAAACCACCAAAGCTGGCAAAGCCACAGATCAGGTAGGCATGCCAATTTACTGGGGCCTCAATCAGATTCAGGTCAGCGGTACCAACGATATGGTTCGCCATGACGAAAAGACGTGAGCACACAAGAACGGGAAGAAGTCAGTGGCAGAGATATCAACAGGGATAGCTATCGGCTGAGAAGATGAATTAGAGAAGAAAGAGGTTGAGAGAAGAAGAAAGGAAGAAAGCGGGAAAGTGAGAGAAGTGAAGGATACCCCAAACGGGAAGGTGCCGTCAGCAAGGCAACGGTGACACACGCAGATAAAAAAAATCATTGGGAAGGAGCGATGGTGAATGGGAAATGATGAATACGCGTGGGACAAATCATTGACCTATTCATTAGATTGAATAGCATGGCTTGGACTATACAAAAAGGAGCATCACTTTTAGAGAGATTATGATCCGGAAGTTTGCAATATAGCGCAGTAATGCATACCATAAATACTAAAAAAGCTAGTACCCTCAAGCTTTCTGTGACTTTATCAGTACAACGTTGACCTAAGTATAACTATAGTGTATATTAGTAGTTATTGGATTCCAGGTGGAATCCAATAACTACTATCTATGGTTATACGTCGGTAACTTATAGTCGAGCATGGAGCACTTCAAGCATGCTCGGAGAGGTAAAGCCGGAGATATTGTAATTTCATCCATGAAAGATGTTGAGACGCAGGTGAAGCATAACTTCGGTTTCGTTAATTGCACTATTACACATCCCTTCCCCAATTCTATTAGTACCTTTATTTACGTATGTGCAGAGTAATTATATAGACATGAAAATTTCCGTCAATAAATTGAATGATTAAAAAAAAACCCCGAAGTGCGAGGAAAGGACACAAAACGACTGGGCTTATTTCTAATAATACGCCTCGAGTCAACCTTGACGCGCCACAAATATTCAACTGGGCATTGCCATGTCACACAGACCCTATTTTCGGCCCTGAATGAAACCGAAAGAGGTGTTCATTAATCAGGGATGTTATATGTATCTAGCCATCGTGCATGATTCCAAATAATAACCAACCACTAGATGCTCGCAAGCTTATCCATCTTCCATGAGAAACATACTACGTGATAGTACCACGGCCCTAGCATGCTAACACCGGTACTAGGAGGCAAAGCCATTCACCCGAAATGAAGCAATAGACAGAGCCTCGTCCAGCACCTGAGCAGGATGAGAGGGTAACTCCTTACTCCTCCAGGCGATATATCCATCTGGACGAATAAGAGCAGCTCCAGTTGGGGAGACACCAAATGAATCCTGGAAACCACGCTCTTGAATGAGCTGCACATCGTAGCCGAGCAGAATAGATCGAATAGGAATGGAAGATGTCCCAGACACACTAGCAGCAGCATGAGACCATGCGCTACTCTCAGAAATTAAGGTCCAACCATGATGATCGACAAGATCTATGAGTGGGACAGTCTTCCCCTTCTGGGACGTATCAATGTGAGGGAAATGAGTACCAGGCTGCCCATTCCACTCATCAGGTCTCATTGCCCGCGGCAGCTTCTCATCTGCTCCAATAAAAAAAGCCTTCGAAAGATAGATTTGACCAAACTCCATGGCGTCATCATCAATCTTTTCCCCAGCGGGCATAGAAGCATCAAGATGTACCTTATAGTCCGCACGAACGAAGATCTGATCATGTCGCAGTAAAGCAATGGGACGTCTCTCCTCCTCATAAGTATCCAAAATATCAACCGATGATTGACAAGAGAGTACGGCAGCAATCTTCCAAGCGAGATTGTGCACATCGTGAATACCCGTGTTCGCACCATATCCACCACGATTTGGAGGAAGTGTATGCGCCGCGTCACCGGCCAGAAAGACTCGTCCAGATCGAAATTTATCTGCAACAAGAGCAGTTAACTCCCATTTCCCAGTGGTGATTATGTCAATAGGGAAATCGGATCGTCCAATTGCTTGATAAATAGCAGCTCGAAGATCCTCTTCGTCGCACTCGACCCCATCTTTAAACATTAGGGCCCATCGGCCATCGCTGTAGGAGGCGAGGAAAGCTTTGAGATCGGGCTGTTCAATGTCAAACTGTACAATCCCTTTCGTCCATTGCTCTATCGGTGCGCGGAATAAGACGCTGTGTAGATTCTGCATGAATCCTCGGCCGTGGCGTGGAATTTGGAGTAATTCCCGGATCGTGCTGCGGTTTCCGTCGGCTGCGATGAGATAGGAGCCGTGAATATGACTCTGATCGCCATTGTGATCTTCACAAGTAACAATGACCTCTTCATCATTCTGGTCAACTGATATGACCTTCTGTTGGCGGCGAATATCAGCGCCTCTCTTCAATGCTAGTGCCTCGAGAAGAGGCTCCAGCTTATCTTGCGGAATAGCAGAGCCACGCTCCGCCGAATATTTCTTTTTGGGTATTAAAGTCTTTGAAGGGATTTCCTCGTTGGTCTGAGCCTTAGATTTGCTCTCTGTATCGGACCAGGACGAGCTTTTATGCCATTGGCCTGTCACGGTTTCTACATGGGCGCGTTCGAGAACAAAATCTTCCGGAGCCGGGTCTTTGTTTTCGATTCCCAGGGAACGATAGATTTCCATTGTTCGCGTCGTGAAGCCGATAGCACGAGGATGTTTCGAGGTCCCTTCGTGTTTCTCGAGCACGATGGTTGGGACATTGTTTGAAGTCAGACATAGAGCTGCCGAGAGCCCGACGAGACTACCGCCCACAACGATAACTGGACGACCGGGTGAAGTCATAGTTGAATAGAAATGCGTCGGGTAAAGATTTGCAGAATAGTTGAAATAGATGCAATTCAACTCCAAAATCTTCGGTTCTTGTGAAAAATGGGTTGAGATAGTACAAAGGGCTCGGATTTTTATATACAAAACCACGGCGGAAGGCTCGGTGCCGAGATATCAAACTATCGACTTGTTCGGCGCCGAAGCCTTCCCTCCATCTCTATTATAGGAACTAGGCAAATTCTCGGTTTTCCAGCATGCTCAAAATGGAATTAGGCTGAGGATAATTGGAAGTGTCTACTCATTTTATCTCAAATACAATCATCATATTTATTTCACGGATAGAAGGGTGGTTACATGAACTACTGATAACTGGACCTCTCGTATTCATCTTGACCTAGACAGCACTTGGCCCACTGCCTTCCGTCATTGATTCTCCGTTGCGCCTCAAGCGTCGTACTTTGTCGACAAGAAACTTCTCTTGCTCTTCTTGGCTCTTCTTAAGATCAACTCCGAAGAACAAGACGGCGAAGCTCACCACGCTGAGTGCAAAGAGGAAATAGAACGGAGTCGACTCGTTATGGTTAGGATCGGCATCAATAATTGCACTGGAAACAATAGGTCCGATGAAGGATGATGTTTTCCCAATGATGCTGAACAAACTGAAGAAGAGAAATTCGTGGCCTCGAGGCGTAACCTCCGAGATCATGATTTGGGAATAACTGTACCAGGGACAAACGAAGAAACCGTAGTATGCTTGATAAACCTGTCAACCCCAACGACGTTAGCACTGCTTTAATGGATATAAGAGCAACTATTAAGGTCTTACCCAGACTTCCCAAGTGTTGTGAAATCCGAATTTGTTCGTCCAAATTCCGATCATACCCCAGCCATCCAGAAGTATGATAGCGACAGCAATTGTATTGAACATGGCTTTGGTTCCAATTCTATAACGCTTCTGGATGAACCAAAACGTATAAATTCCAGCCGCCTAAATTGGTGAGCATTGTTCTCATATTGACCAGACCAGAATGATCGGTGAACATTGCAGACTTACCTGGGCAGCAATCCCGACAATCAGGAGATATGTCAATTCTAGTGTGTTATAAGCCACTATGCTATTTTGAAGGGTAGAAATGACTGTAACGGTGGTATTTAGAGAATCTCCAAGCAAAAAATAGCCTATCAAGAAGTTAGCATGAGAGTCCTCGCTTGACGGCTAATCCGGGAAATGTATTACCAATGAGGTAAATGAGACTCTGCTTCAGTTTCCAAATCTGTTTCATTGCATGCCATACTTGCCATATTCCCGCAATCAGAATACCACGGCGGCCAGGGTCCTGACCGGGACGGCGTTTCTCGAGGAAGAACCAAGGCAACGAAATGAGCAGCCAAACGCCCGAGACGAATGCAATAAGCACACTAAGACCCCAGTTATTCTGCTGCTGGCCAGCATTGACATCGAGACCGAACATGATTCCAACAATAACAGCTAGAATGACAACCTCACCACAGGACTGCACATAAAAAGCCATATTGGCTAGACGGCTACGCATCATTGTGTCGGCATAGTCATATTCATCTCGAGTGATTCGTCCCGCGGTGAACGCCTCTGCTTTTTCCTTCATCTCAGAGGTGTTTCTAGCGAGACCCGGGAATGCGGCAGTCCAAAAGGTCAAAGTGGTTTGGTAGGCGATCAGACCAACGATATAGAGTCCGACCGCAACCTCCCATTTGTCCCACGTATGTACCCCGAGCCAGCCAAACCCAATACCCCAGGCGATGACGGATAGAGCGATCAGGATATTTGGTCTCCAGTAACCGAAATCGGCAAAACTACCGATAGTCAAGAAAACGACGACTTGAATGGCAAAGGAGATGCCGTTGCAGAGCAACACAATGCTGTTGATGGATCGGGGCCTTCCAGCGAATTCCATGACTCCTTCAGGGGGTGCGGCCTGGTATAGTAGGTTTTGGAAAGCCGTCGGGGCGAAGTCTGTGTATAGAACGTTAGATATTGGACTATGCGACCTTGGATAACTCAGCTTCCCAGCACAAGAGAGAATGGAACATACTGAACAGGGACAGTCCATTGTTTCCAATATAATAGCTAGATATGGGATTTATTTAGTTTCAACCCCAACTTTGAGCTTAACGTCCCCTCGACGAACAAACGCACGCATAGTAAGCCCAGATCTCATTCCTGGTCGTGCGATAATTGTCGTCAAATTGATCAGGAGCTACAAGCTGCTCCGACTTCTCTCCCACCCCAACCTGAGATATCATCTCACGATCCACCTCCTCGGCAGAGAGCGTGGCATGTTTTTTCTTATCAGACTCCATGATCACTCGGATGGCAACTCTTAGAAGTGGTTGCACTCGAGAGGGAGAAGGGAGTTGACATGAGAGGAGAGACAAAAAAAAAAGAGGGGTGGAGTCTACAACGCCGGGATAATCGCGAACTGATAAATATGACAATCCTGTTTCGCTCGGCCGCTCTTGCCCCGCGCGGTGCCAAACCGTGAAAAGATTAGAAGAGCCAGTCGCGTTGATTCGAAACGTGCCGATCGCACGAACAATCTGGGTTTGCCTCACGCTACACCCGCGTCTGGTCTAGCCGGAGCTTAGCGACTCGGCCCGGGACCTATCAGAGCCGTTTCTCGCCGGAGGTGCATTTCGCCGGAAAGGGGTATAACCGGGGATTAATCTAATTACCTGGGCTATATGAACAGTGCGTGCATTCTCATCGTATATTGAGAGACGAATAGCAAAATAACTGGGAGGAAGTAGTGAGCATCTCAAATGCCGGTGTCAGTCTAGTATATCGAACTCCACCGGATGATGATCGGCTCGGCATCTGGGGTAGCTGGTTCCCGTCCAGTGAAGGGCCATGTCTGGGCACAGTGAAGAACGGAAAAAAGAAGCGAATGAGAAGCAGACAACCAAAGTCGCGGAGACGAGAAGTTCGAATCAATTGAATACATTGGCTACCTAAAAGAGAGCGGATTCCTGGCAGATAGAAGAAAGAAAGAAAGAAAGAAAGAAAGTACAAATGGCCTCTGATGTCCCACTTCAGTCAGCTGATCTCACTCTGCCCTTCCTTATAGGTTCGTTATCCATATCACATTGGTTTGAAGTACTTCGTATTCCAAAGTTTTCAAACAAGATTTGCTGCAATATCTTCCACTTGAAATGGAGAAATGGATTCCATAACACTTACATTGGAACATACTATGCTCGGTCGGAACAATATACCTATATTGTCGGTATATTACAAAATGAACGTCTTATCTCTTTTACCACCTAGAGAAACATACCGCTGCCCAACGGTATCTTTGTCTATCATGATTTCAGTTTCAAGTTGAAATTAGAAAGGAACTAGTCGATCTCAGTGAGACTGCAGTGAAACCTTTCATTTGGAAACGACGGATCAAAAGTGGGAAACTTTCCTGCTTGAAGCAATATTTCCTAAAGATTGCACGTCTTGAACGTAGTAATCTGGTATAAGAGGAAAAAGAAATCTGGTGGAAATCCTGAAGCTGATTCAAATTCCTTTCAGGTCCATACTTAAAAAGGGCCATCATTATGCGACCCAGAATGTAATCTTCCAGCTACTCGTCTTTCCTACCTGAATAAGATCATTATACATACGGCGATCGGAGTAATCTCCAAAGGCGAACATTTCAAGGGTAGAAAGCACCGATTGGGATCTTCGCGTATGGTGCAGGTGGAGTAATGCATGGATGATTTTGATTCTCCCAATGAAGAGGTTCGATCTCTCGTCTGATGCATACGATCATTGGACGGCCATTATCGATCGTTAATCCAAGCCTTTCTTGAGAAGGTCCCCACCTGGAAGGGAGCGCCACACTGGAGCACGACGCAGCTCATACAATGCCACTTGATAGAGAACCAAAAGAGAGGCTCGGGAGTTGGAAGATATATATCTGTGATTAATCAAATGGATGATTTACATCTGATACAGCTGAACATAAAGTTGTTCAATGCCAAGGCGATCGACATAGAGAGCCAAGAAAACGGGGGAATCCCCGGGGAGGTGGAGAGAATGAGGAAAAAACCAATTCGGGATGTGCTGTTTGGGAAGGAGCGAGGCCGTACACATGATGTCACGGTGCACAACTCGCAGCACAACATTGCACATCACACACTTTGCAACTTCGCTTCTGCATCACACCTGAAAGATGCGACTGGCTTCTGTTTTGTGGTGCATCATAGTACATAACACCCTCTCGGATCGAACGGCAGACACAATCCAGTCAATTAATGGCGGCCCACTCGGGTTTGCCATGCCGTTGGACAACAATTTCGCGTCGATTCCGTCAAGAGAAGCACGCTCAACTTGTTTAGCGTACCAGTGGATCAATCAGTGGCGTTCATGAGGATTGCAGTGGGTCAGGACAGGAACTAAAAGATGGGGCCCAGCTTCTAATTCGACTGAACTTGGGCTCCGCCATTGAAGCTTGGATGATTCCAAGCAGGAATGTCAGGATGATCGGATGGCTATTGCGTATATCCCCTCCACTTGAGCTTTCTGGAGAGGGGGGATGGGCAGAATGAGGTGACCCCGATTCTCGCTGGCACAGTTTATAGGGATCTTTGCCTCCACCCGGGAGTTCTTTTTGATTTTTCTGCGTTTCCTGCCTCTCGTTTCATTGAGAGGATGAACTTGCTTGATTCATCATTTATCCATTGATAGGGCAAACTTTTTTGATCACAAGGTCCGGCTATCACTACGACCCTTCCACGATCAATCTCGAAAGCTTTTTTCCGGCAAAAGTTTGACCCACGTTCTCAATGGAAGAAGGAGAGCCTGGACGCCCCAGGGCAGTGGTGAGTGTCCTCGTAGTAGGATAATATCAGCTAGAATTTGGTCTCTAAACTGACTTATGTGAGCGTAGTCTGGTGCCAGAAGCCAAGGGCCTACATCACCTACGAGAAGTGGCCGAGGATGGGGAGAAGATGATGCTGTTTCACCCACCCGCCGGGCCTCAAACATTGATGAGAGTCAGGGAGGTGCACGCCGTCGAAGCTCGGCGGCCAGACGTAGTAATGGCAGTGGCGTGCCGAGTCTCGCTCCACGTACGACTTTAGCAGAGAGAACGGCAGGAAAGTTCACATTGGCAGGGCCTGATGATACCCCTCAGATGGCACTCTCTCATGAGCCCTTTGTACAACCTGGTTATGCCGACCTAAATCCATCTTATGAGCAGCCTAACAACACAAAGCCAGTATGGTCGCTGGCCAAACCATTACCTCGCGTAGTGCGACCAGGCATGGTACCAACCAAAGATGAGTTACTCGAGAAGCGTGCCAATGCCCAACTTCCTGCAGAGAATTCGCAGAAAATAGGACTAGACGTGGATCCCAATGATCTTGAGCTAGGCAAGATCGAAAAGACCGCGGACCCGCGGAAGATGGCAGCACAAGTGGAGGATGCTCGGCTGCAGCGCGAAAACAACTTCATGAATAAGGTCCTCAATGGAGAAACGACCTCGGTTGCTGGACGGGGCTCGCGTATGTCTCGAACATCTTCCACTCGGAGAAGACGCCCGTCCCAGTGGATTCAAGACCAAGACCAGTTGTCGACAGTAGAAGAAGGTGGATCTCAAGCAACCGATGAAGACGGAGGCCAGGGCCAGGGCAGGCCCCCTGACTATATGACTGGCGAGCCGCTTCATGCAATTCCCTCAGTTCCGGAGGAAGCGATTGACAACGATTTGGATGCCAAAGTGGAATTTCCAGGTCTAGACCATCCAACCGTCCCAGAAGATCTGCACCCATTAGTACAAGATCTTGTAGAAGAAGAAGTTCACAACAACCACACCACTTGGTCTGTCATTCGCACACATCATCGTGAGGCATTGGCAGAAGCATTGGCAGTTTTTGTTCAGTTGACTATTGGGTTCTGCGCCGACCTATCTGTGACCATAGCAAATGCAGGAAACCCAAACACAACTGCTTGGGCCTGGGGATTTGCTACTATGATTGGTATTTATATTTCCGGTGGTATTTCTGGTGCCCATCTCAACCCAGCTATCACAGCGCTTCTTTGGTTCTACCGCGGCTTTCCAAAGAGCAAAATGCCTGAGTACTTTGCGGCTCAATTTGTCGGTGCTTTCTGTGCTGGCCTTGCTGCCTACGGTATCTACTACCAGTCCATCGAGTACTATGTTAGCAACAACCCCAATACTGGAATTATCACCAGTTTTGTCACCGGTCAACGCGAGATTTGGATTGGACCCGCCACTGCCTTCTTCACTGAATTTATCGGCACGGCCTTTTTATCAGTGACTGTCCTGGCTCTCGGTGATGATCAGAATGCACCACCTGGAGCCGGTATGAACTCCTTGATCATCGGTCTTGTAATTACCTGTCTGAGTATGACATTTGCCTATCAAACCGGAGCTGCCTTCAATCCGAGCCGAGACTTTGGCCCGCGTCTCGCTCTTTTGGCCCTGGGATACACCAACGACCTGTTCCGTAACCCTTATTGGTTTTATGGGCCTTGGGCGGGTGCCGTGAGCGGAGCTTTTGCCGGTGGATTTTTATATGATTTCTTCATTTTTACCGGTGGAGAGTCGCCTGTCAATTATCCACTTGAGAGGACTCAGCGGGCTATGAGAAAGAGTCGGATGAAGTGGAGACGACGTCTTCGATTGAGCAAGCGAGAACCAAGGAGTGTCTCAATTCCTTAATCTAGCCATATTGGAATATTGTGCCTATTCGTTTGCTGTGAGCATTTGATATACAGTCATACGAAATCGATTTTAGCGGAAATTGGGGTTGGCTTATCAGCGGTGATATTTCATCCGAAGTATTTTGCATGATTGATGATTCAGTGTCTTGCGAACTTGGTCTCCCTAGTATAAATTCTTTGTACTAGTAAACTTATCATGGAAATTGCATTGAATAATATATAAAATCTAGAATCTCCCTCCGTACGGGAAGCCCAGAGTCTCAGTATGTAAATCGTGTTAGAATACCATATGAGCCCAATGCTCTCACAACTTTGCCTTGCTTGGAATTTGCTCTTTCTTAGCAACTTCTTTCAGATTTCTGCGTAGGATCTTCCCCGCTGCACTCTTGGGAATTTCATCCACAAACCGGACACCACCTCGTAATCTTTTGTGATGGCTGACTCTGGAGTCAATCCATTCTCTGATTTTCTCTCCTACAGCCGGTGATTTTTCGACACCTTGCGATAAAACAATATACGCACGAGGAACCTCTGTGTGATCCTGATCGACCCCGATGACAGCGACATCGTTGATGTTTGGATGTGAAATCAATAGCCCCTCGAGCTCTACAAAATATATGAGCAATAGCATTTCAGTAAAAACCAGGGATATAACTGACCTGCTGGAGCAACTTGAAACCCTTTGTACTTAATCAATTCCTTCACGCGGTCTGTAATGTAAAAGTTCTCTTGGTCATCGTGATAACCGACGTCCCCAGTCTTGTAATATCCATCTGCTGTAAAGGAACTTGCGGAGCCTTCTTTATTGTTCCAATATCCCTTGAAGATACTAGGTCCCTTGAGTGCCAACTCTCCATCCTCTCCCGTCGGCACTTCTGCACCATCTGGCGAAAGGAACTTCGCCGTCAGATTCGGCATCAACTTCCCGACACTTCCAACACTGGTATACCACTCGTCCCATGGCTGGGTATGTGTGATAGGACTCGTTTCGCTAAGTCCATAAGCCTGGTTTATGCGGATTTTTAGACGACTGTGAACCGTATCAACTAGCTCGCGCGTTAGTGGCGCGGCTCCAGATGTCACCATGCGCAGTGAGCTCAGGTCGTATTTCTCGACAATAGGATTGTTTGCAAGATGAACCAGAACAGGTGGTGCAAGGTATGCGAAAGTGATCCGCTCGTTTTGTAATGTCCTAAGAAATGTTTCTAGTTCGAATCGCTCCATAGCAACCATCTCGATACCTCGGTATAAAGGCTGATGAATGAGGCAGGTAAGACCTAACACGAATAATTAGATCAGTTTTTAACTAAAATCTTGTATTCTGGGGCTAGAGTACCGTAGATGTGATAGAAGGGTAGAATTCCTATCAATCTATCATTTTTCCAGTTGTAACTTTGGCCTACCGAAGAGGCAACCATCAGAACATTGGCAACAATGTTGCGGTGGCTCAGCATAACTCCTTTTGGCAGACCAGTAGTACCAGATGAGTAGACAATAAAAGCAAGGTCATGATCGGGATTTAATTTTTCTCGCGGTGGTTCATGAAGGTAGGTTGACGTCGATTTGATTTGATCAAAATGCTGGAATTGATTCGACGAATCTCTTCCATCACCAAGAAGTATAATCCGTGTAGTCGGGATACCAATCTTCTTAGCTGCCACCGTAGCAACTGGGAGGAGGTAGTTGAATGTTGCGATAGCTTTCGTGCCGTTGTCTTTGAGCTGGAAGGCTAGCTCATCGGCTGAATAACTAGGGTTAGCCGGTGAGACGATTCCACCAGCAAAAAAAGTCCCGTATACAATGACAGGGATATCGATATTATTTGGGGTAAATAATGTTAAGATATCGCCCTTTTTCCAATCCCACTTTGAGCGTAAGCCTTGTCCAAAGGTAGCCGCGGCATCACGAAGGCTAGAGTAAGAATATTTGCGATTTGTGATGGCATCTCGGTAAATAGCTATACGATTTCGAGTTAAGTAAGACTTCAATAACTCTCGGACTTTGAATACCAGATGACTTACTCCGGTCGTGTGGGAATTGTTCCTTTCGCTCCTTTTCAAACATCAAACCCCACAGGTCAATGTCCGGGATCTCAATGTCGGGGTATATTGAGGAGAACGGCATCTTGAAGACCTCACTGCTACTAAGAGCCAATTTTCTTGTATGTATCTATAATGGACTATCCGCAACCGACGTCCAAGCGTATTTTGTCGGAGCGTATTTGATAGTTGAAACGTTCCCTTCGTGCTGGTCGTGCATTGCCGTTGGGTTTTCCCCGCATTCCTCGGTTTCTCCCTTTTGCAGATCCCATTTGAGTACTTCCGAATGTCCGAGAATCACAAGAAAGGAAATAATCTCGAGTGAAATGGAAAGAACTAAACCACAGTCAGTCAGTCCTTGAGACAAGCTCCCTCAGGCTTAACGATTCACGGTCCTATAATGAGGCGATGCATGCCACTTGGACCAAATAGATGTGCAAGTGCTGTCGAGATCTGCTCGCTTGAAATAGGAGATTCAGTGGCAAGAGCTTTTATTGCGGCAAGAAGAAACACTATTTGCTAAATTCATGACAGAAGAAAACGTTGATTAGGTCAAATCGTGAGTAATTCATCTCCAGGGATGTGGCTTACTACGGATCCATCACTTTCATGATACCTACGAAAACCGATGGGCGCCAGTGGTACTGCTATTCAACATTATTGCAAAAGCTTACCAAGTGACAATTTATCCAACCTGGGGCTCGGAAGTAGAATATTGCCAGGTGTGCAAGCTAATGTTTTTAGACGTTCTTGAGTTTAGCCATTCTGGACAGTTATATGCTGGTAACACCTGATTGAGAAAATGGATGGCTAATACCAACTAGCAATTGATAGGTATCAGCGACGTTAGCTCGTGTCTAATCTGCTGTATGTATGGCATCAACAACCTATACTAGTGTGAGAAGCCGGGAGATTCCCGAAAATAGTAGCAATGCCGATTGCTTTGGAGATATCGCGCGACACCCATGGATATGTCGTGATAAGCCAAGGATTTCGTGTGAACAATCCTTACTTGCAAGATTTCAGTAAGTGAAATTGGTGTTGGCAATTTTGGAGTTGATAACTGTCTATATAAACACCTGGAGCCACACCAATACCTGTGAGTGAGATACTACAATAGTATCTCGCTAACCCTTTCTCATTTGACGACGTTAGAAAACTACCCTCCGCCATGACGACAGATCTTGAACATCCAAAATCCCCATCATTCGATAAATCGAATAAAGATGCAACGATCGCAGTTAATTCTATCGTTGATGGTTCTGGAAACTCAATGACTCAGTCACAACCTCGTCGCTCTTTTCGCTCTTTTATCTGGGACACAGATACACACTTAAAGTCACCCGAAGAACGGCGACTCCTGCTCAAACTTGATAGTGCAATCCTCAGTATAGGATGCCTGGGCTTTTTCATGAAGTACCTCGATCAGGGAAATCTATCAAATGCATATGTTTCAGGAATGCAGGAGTCGCTTTCCATGTACGGAAATGAGTATACTTATGCAAATACTGCTTACACAGTCGCATATGCAGTGATGCAAATACCAAGTACATTGATTGTACAGAAAGTGAGACCAAGTATCTGGATTCCTATAATGGAAATTGGCTGGGCTATCTTTACCTTTGCACAGGCTGGCTTGCAAAATGTTGGACAACTGTACGCTTTCAGGTTTTTGGTCGGCTTCTTCGAAAGCTCTTTTTTTCCGGTTCTTCTTTATATGCTAGGAAGCTGGTATACTAAGACGGAATTGGCAAAGCGAGTCGCGCTTTTCCATATGACGGCCCCATTGGGATCGGCTTTTGGTGGATATCTCCAAGCAGCTGTGTATAAGAATTTGAATGGGGCGCAGGGATTGTCCGGGTGGAGATGGCTCTACATCATTTGCGGTGTAAGTTTTCAATATTGATGGCGGATACGCGCAATCATAATATATTTGGAAAATCTCACTGCATGGTATTGACACTTTTGATTACAGTGTATGACTATCCCTGTTGGGATTGCAAGCTTCTTCCTTCTTCCCGACACGCCACATACTACTCGCGCTTGGTATCTCACCAAAAAAGAGCGCCAGTTAGCCACAGAAAGAGTTCTGAGGGCAGGAAAGGCAAAACCGGTGAAAGTCACAATCGCAACATTCAAGAAAATACTGAGTTCTTGGAAATGGTATGCATTTGTTATGGGATACGTTGTAAGTCAACCTCGAATTTGTACTCGGATGTTCAAATGTGCGATGAATCTAATACGGGTGGAAAGCTTTATGGCGAGTCTTGTGGCGCCAGCAGTTACTTTGGGATTTGGCTCAAGTCTGAAGGGTTCTCGGTGGTTGATCGTAATCTTATACCGACTGGGACCTCTCTTATCTCCGGAACGTGTGTTGTTATTTGGGGCTTCCTTTCTGATTATACCGGGAGTAGATTCTTCTGGATAATTATACCCTTGGTAAGCTTGCCCGAAATTCTGGTGTTTGCCTGAAATCTCAAGGACTTGCTCTAATATCACAGATTCTGGCCTTACTCCCGAACGGAATCCTTGCATTCTGGCCATCACGCCTGCCTCTGAAGGAATTTGCGTTTTTGACTGTCAATATACATCTCATGACGGCCGTGTTGTATGTTTATATTACACTCAAACGAAATAAGGATTTATCACAACTAATCATTTTACAGCTATACATGGGCTAATGAAATATGCGCTGGTGATAATGAGGAGCGCGCTGTGGTCATCAGTAGTATGAATGGTTTTCAGTATGCGATAGCTGCCTGGCTACCTATTGTGATTTTTCCACAAACCATGGCACCATCCTTCCGTGAGTATAATAAAACCTTTCATTTCAAAACAGTAGTTATATTTCATGGATTGAGACTGAACTATTTGATTTAGGATACGGATACCCAGCAACATTCGGGCTAGTCATAGCAGCGATTATCAGTGTCATCATGATCCAGCTATTTGTTCTGCGGGACAAGCGTGAAGAAGTTAAATCGTCGAACACGGTTGAAGAAACGAATTCGAATTAGGTGGTTTAGTTTCGATACCGTGTTGAAGCATCCGCGGGGGAGAATCGTGTCGGGGATATTTTCGCGCCAGGCGTCATGAGGTTTCGAGATCAAAATGATCTGGTATGATGCTACGCTAGTTTATCTGTTGACTAGAACATTACCCTACAAGCTATTGAATCCATGGGAGTCTACTGACAGTAATGAGAGTACGAAGCAAGTTGGTTCACAAGTTTGAAACAACAGTACGTTAGCGAATACAGATTTTATCGTACAGATGAACATTGATCGTCTTCCTTTTCGTGACTTCCAAGATCATACTGACATGAGACACTTCCACACCATTCTTAATGCAGGTTTAACTTACCCAAAGGCTATATATTCTAATGATTGCGTAATTTAATAAGCATAATATACATGAGTCTCGCCAAAATATGATCCAAATCTGGATCATCGTCACCCAGTATCTACGCTGTTCCTTCGAGACTTTTCCAAAATTTCTCGATGTGCCCAGCAACCTCAGGTACACTTTGCCTCACAACCCCATGACCAACCTGTGGCACGACAGCAACATTCTCCATCCCAAGCTCGTGCAGATCTTGCGCACTGCACAAATCATCCAACTCTCCAAGTACAGATAGATTAGGGATTCCTTTTCTAACAGCTTGAGCAAATTCGGAATGTTTATCGAAGACACCACCATCCCGAAAAATACCAACTACACTCGCTGCATGCCCCTTATGACTCTTCATTTCCCAATCACGAACAGCCTCTGCTACAACCCCACCCCGTTCAACTCTCGCCCTCCAGTCTGAAGGAACAACCAATTGCCCACCTTCCAAGTACTCGATAATCCACTTCCGCGCTTGATCCTCTAATGCATCCCCACCCCGCATATAACTTTTCTCCAACTCGCTCAACTGGGAAGTTCGCAGTAGACCCGCCGGAGCAACCAAAGTCATAGATGAAACAGTCTCCGGGTTTAGATGAGAATAGCTCGCGACCGTCGAACCGCCAAATGAGTACCCGATAAGATGCGCATCTCCCCAGCGAAGCTCGCTCATCAAGTCAATAATCAAACGATGGAAGATTGTCGGGTCGTGCGCGATGAGAGGTGTTTCTGAGAGCCCGTGACCCCACAGATCAACCAAGACACAGTGAGCATAGGGGAAACGAGAGCTCAGCGTGGTGGCTAATGGCTGCATTCCGATTGCGGGCGTCTGAACGCCATGTACGAAGAGAACACGCGAAATGGGTTTCTTCAGATCTGGCGGTGCCGAAGATATAGGATGAATGGAGTAGTATGCAGCCTTGCCGATCTCAGTTTGAAGGAACTCGGCATTTGGTAATTTATTTCCAAACTCTGTGACAAACTCAGATTCGGATGGTGCTTCAATTGGCTTTCCATTGTCGGGTCCTTTCTGCGTCCAAGGACGTGGCAGGACGAATGGAGTATTAGCCATATTATTGTCGGTGGTCTGGTTAGATTTCGGATATCTTTTTTGTCTTCACACATTCAACTACCGAAAAATGACCATGCGAAAATCTTTTCGTTTCGAACTCACCACTTTAACGACTTGGAATCGGGTCATGAGCTGCGACTCGTCATCTATGTTGACACTTATAAAGACAATATTAAGAGGTACCGCATCCACCTCCGCCAATATTCTGCCAGTCTTTACTCGCTTACCTCGCTTATCTCGTCTTTTTCGTCAGTTTCTTCTTACTTCATCTTATCCATCGCCTCTACCATCTGTTGCCATTCTGGTTCCGATTTAGCCAAATTACTAAAACCGAACAAATTGGCGATCTTGATTCTCAACAATTGAAGACCATACACATATAGGAGACGACAGTCAGCTTCGAAGCAATAAGAACGGTAGTATGATATTTGAGATAAATTCGGTGTGAGATGTCTACCGTAATGCTAATCTATACAATGTTGATATCCAACTTTCTATGATCTAACTCACAACTTGGCCTGACCTCTCTCTATGGCAGACCAGCTGTTGTCCTCGAGCTTCTCGTACGAAGTCCCGTTGAGCCAGTAAAGGCTGTCTCCGGCGGAGTCTTTACGAGGATCCCATCCTTTCTTCAGGAGATCTCCCTTAGCTTGCTTGAAAGTGACACCAGTAGAAACCCTAGAAGACGGACTTTTTGTTAGTATTTTTTTTTCTCGGTGTGCATACTTCAATCACTCAACTCACTTTTCAATGAACCGTACGAGACGTGGGAAGGCATATGAAGGGACACCACGCTTCTTCAGCTCGGGGTATAGTTTTGAAGCAAGCTCAGCTTCAGAAGCCTGGGAGTGTTCTTCGAGGGTAATACCTGCGGCACCGGCTTGGCCGTCATATCTAGTAACTATTAGAATCCATCACCGTTGAAATTAGAGGCGAACGACCTACCCAGCGAGCTTAACACCATAGACCACAGCATCATGAACACCATCAATGCGACAGATATGATCACGAATCTCTCCAGCACTTACATTCTCACCCTTCCAGCGGAATGTATCACCGACCCGGTCCTGGAATCGGACCCATCCAGATTGATCTTGCACTACCAAATCACCTGTACGCTGGAAGAGATCTCCTTTCTGGAAAACATCCCGGAGTAGCTTACTTTCAGTAGCTTCCTCATTGCGTAGATATTCCGTCAAAAGACCACGATCGCGTACACGACCAATAGCCTCTCCCTCCTCGTCCAGACCAGCCCGAACACAGAATCCGCTCGAGGGATCACGGTATGGCATTTCCGTGTCATTGTCATACTTGACAATGAAAACATCATCTTCCAAGAATCGGCGAATAGGCCCGGAGAATCCAACTTTTCCTGCACCCCATACTCCAGGTCCATGGTTATCGAACTTAGCCAGACCCTCCGTGGAACGATAGAATTCGCGAATCTCAGACACACCAAAGCGAGTCTTGAATCGCTCCCAGATCTCACCTCGCAGACCATTGCCGGACGCTGCGATACAGTTATGGTCGCGGTCATAAGCAGATGGGGGAGTCGCAAGTAGGTATCGACATAATTCACCAATGTAGAGGATACGGGTAGCTCGTGAGTCGTGAACGTCTTTCCAGAACTGAGATGCCGAGAATTTTCGTCTTAGACAGAGTGTTCCCGCATTTCCTACTGAGTAGCATAACCCAGTGAAGAAGGCTGTGCCGTGGAAGAGAGGGAGGGCAGAGTATGTTCGGAGTGGATAGTATTTACCGGGATTATTGACGTCGGATGAAAGTGGAGTAGATGTGATGATTGCCAGCATGTTTCGAACAGCACAAGCTTTAGGCTTGCCAGTAGTTCCAGATGTGTATATAAGAGCTGTGAGGTCCTTGGGGGTGCGTTTCGCTGGTGCTAGCCCCGTAGTTGGGAACTGTTGTAATTCGTTCTGTGTGATGAGTTCAACAGGTTCAGAAGACACTCCTTCGAATGAAGAAAGACTAAAAGATAAATGCGGTAAGTCTGCACAGACATGCTGCGCGATATCCGGCGTCGATATGATAAATTTAGAGCCGGAGACATTAAGGCAGTGAATGAAGGTATCATCTGGAATAACGTTAGGCTTGCGTGACGCTATACAGTTTACTTTCCCAAGATTTGATGCTTACCCCGCAAGTTTGTGTTGATCATGGCAGCCACTGCACCAAGCTTCGACAGTGCGTATAGAGTAATGACCATTTCGGGCGAGTTTGTGGTGAAGACACCGACCATATCGCCAGTCTTGATATCCCGAGCCTGAAGCAAAGCCGCAAATCGATCCACCACTGGAAGCCTATTAGTGTCTTGTCAAAATCTCCGTGGCAAAGATCGCGAAATACTTACATTCTTTCAGATGGTTGTATGACCAAGTCTTCTGCTCAAACCAGAGAGCGTCTGCACTACCCTGACCCTCGACATCGACAACTCGCTGGAGCAGCTTGTATATCGTGGTAGATTCGCCCAGCTTACCAATGCGCTCACCAAGACGTTGGCCAAACGCACGATCATTCTTTAATTGGGAGAGGTCGGTACCAATGGATAGCCTTGCATTGAGATACGCGCCAGCAGCAAGTGAAAATGCGGTTCCCATTGCCACGGCGGGAGCACCGATTTCAGACAGGAAGTCCATTGCGGCGACTTATCAGCGATGCTAGTATCAATAGGTGCAGCCTTGAAAATTTGCTGGTACACTAGTGGAAACCTTTCTAAAGAGCGATCCTGAATGAATGCTGCCCTTTAAATCGCTGTCGAAATGTGGAAGATCTGGGGAATTAAAAGAAGTCCCCACGACGAGTCCTAGGTCAAGACGGAAGCTGGGCTGCAGTGATCTGCCGTTCCTAGGGAGGTAAGCCACCAGGCCTTAGCTCAATACTAACCAGTTCCGAGGTGGAGAGATCGCAACTATTTCCTATGTTCTTATTCTTATTCGTTCTCCCCGCAGTTTGGCTACGGCTACTACCCCGGGTTTAACGGCGGATCTCCTTTGACAGCTTCGTCGACACTTCAGATGGGCTTTCAAGCACTTTGGAATGATGCCATATTTCTATAACCTATCTACTTCAATCAATATAATTATCTATTTCTGTTCTATTGCCAACGCCGATATCGGTATGCAGCATGTATACATCCCCTGTTGCTGTCAAACAAAGGGGCATAGATCAATACCCGATACTGGTAATATTACAGAAATCCACCAATCACCACCACATATTTCAGCCGAGGACTCTTCTATAACGGTATGTTACAACTCGACACTCATCGGCGTCGGCACTTCCACTCGGCTCAACCACGCGATGTTTTCCAAAAGGCCAACAACAAGCTCGGCCCAAATACTTTCGGTCCGGTAGGAATAAAGTATAGGTGATTCACAAGTTAGACGAGCCGCGGTCCATTCGCCCCGCGTTTCTGTAACCCCGGACAATATTAAAAATGTGAGCTCCCGTCGTTGGGACTCGGTTTTTTCTCCTGTCTTTTCGTCCAAAGTTCTCTTCTCCAACTCTCCGCACATCATGTCTTCTCCGCAGCAACGGCTGTCCTCTGTCGCAAACCAGCTATCGCCTTCCACGGCGTCAGCTGCGAAACAGCGTATCTTGTCGAAGAACCCCGATGATGTGGTATGTTGATTCATGTGCCTTTGTGATCATTTGGTACGATCGGTCACTTAATTATTCCTAATATAGGTCATCACCTATCTTGCCCGGTCACCTCTCACAAAAGCCCGCAAGGGTGGGTTGAAGGATACCACAGTTGACAATCTCTTGATTTCGCTGCTGACCGTAAGTTCAAACTTGCCACCGACAAATCGGAAGTCTCTTTTTTATTTTATTATTTTATCTCTTTTGTTTTCAAAATCTGATTCCAAAATAGACCGTGCGCGAAAAGTCCAACATCGATCCCAACCTCGTCGAAGATGTCTGCGTGGGTAACTGTCTTGCTCCCGGCGCAGCCTATATCGCTCGCTCCGCCGTCCTCGCCGCCGGATTCCCTGCTACAGCTGCGGCCTCTGTGACAAACCGATTCTGCTCCTCTGGTCTTCTGGCCATTCAGAACATCGCCAACCAAATCAGCGCTGGTTCAATCGATGTTGGTATCGCCGTTGGCGCAGAGAGCATGAGCACCAACTCCGACGGCGGCTCTCCCGAAATGGCCGAGCGTATCAACAAGCATCCGCTCGCTTCACAGAATTACCAACCCATGGGACAAACCTCGGAGAATGTTGCTGGACAATTCAACATCTCCCGTGAGCAACACGATAAATTTGCAGCCAACAGCTACCAGAAAGCCGAGCGTGCTCAGAAGGCTGGATGGTTCAATGATGAAATTGTTCCTATCAAGACCCAAATAAAGGATCCTAAGACGGGCGAGGTCAAGGATGTCATTGTAGATCGCGATGATGGTATTCGTTATGGTACCACTGCTGAGGGCCTCGGCAAGATCCGTGCTGCTTTCCCACAGTGGCAGCCCAGTGCGACGACTGGTGGCAATGCTAGTCAGATTACTGATGGTGCCGCTGCACTGGTACTGATGAAGCGATCCAAGGCTCAGCAGCTGGGTCAGCCCATTATTGGCAAGTTCTGTGGTGCCACTGTTGCTGGTTTGGAGCCTCGCATCATGGGTATCGGTCCTTCTATTGCCATTCCTAAGATTCTGAGCAAGTTCGGCTTGAACAAGGACGAGATTGACATTTTCGAAATTAATGAGGCCTTTGCCTCAATGGTGAGTGCTTTCTAGTTTTTCCCTTTCTACGAATTTCTTTCTCTGACAGCTTTACAGGGCGTTTACTGTGTTGGTAAATTGGGACTAGATGAGTCTAAGGTGAACCCGCGTGGTGGTGCCATGTAAGTGAAAGCATTCATCTAACTGCACTGAATAACATTGTGTATTGACTTCAATCAGCGCTTTCGGACATCCCCTGGGTGCCACTGGTGCCCGACAGGTTGTCACTGCGCTGGCGGAGCTACGTCGTCAGGACAAGCGTGTAGCAGTTACATCAATGTGTGTTGGAACAGTAAGTTACGACCAAAAAACTGCATTCTCACCCCACTCTTCTCCGGATCCGAACTAATGGAGATTTGCCCCAGGGTATGGGAATGGCCGGTATCTTCGTTTCCGAGCACTAGATCTCGGAGCCGACGATCCTATGTTCTACTGTTCCGTATATTGTAAATAAGGCAATTGTCAAGAGTATGACGATTAGATTGAAATATACCAAATGTTGTTAATTTGAGTTTATTATAGCGAGAATAAATAGTAAATGTGTAGGAATGTGGGTATTCAAATGACAGATCGACTAGTGTTTAGGGCGAAAATCACCCGCTCCGAATTTAACGTGAAAAGCGGGATCAAAAAAATTTTATATACCAAATGCGGAAATTCTCGAACAATGGCACCACATGTTCCTCATTCCAATGACAATGGCAAGGTTGCCATGTTTCCTGGTAAGTTCACAATGGCAAAGATTTGAGTTATCGAATTTTCTGGAGTGCTGCCTCAAATGTGAGGTGTCCAAGATATTCGCCCAAAGTGAGTCGATTGACACTCGATTGTGCCGATCTCCGCTAGCGAGTACACACAGATCATTTACTTGTACATTCACGGAGATAATTGTTCTATTTCCAGCAGTCACCCCCCTAGATCTATTCACAGTTCACTATGGAGCATTTGGCCAAGTCAGTGCAAGACATTAATTTCCCCATCAGGCCCTCCTTTCTTTCCCCTTACCCTTGCATGATCGATCGGGCTCCTCCGTATGCCAAGACTATATTCGGATCGAAACCGGCGGTGGCACACAAACTCCAAGAACTCATGTACCAAACTCCCACCTGCCAGGGTTCATTCTGGAATGTGACAAATTCCATGGAGTCCCGTTTTCAGGATCCATCAAAGGCCAATGACATACCCTCGTCATAAGGGAAAAAGACAGAAAACTGGGACCGAACCAGGAGAAGTCATCTGGGGTCTGCCAATCTTGTACAGTAGCATCTGCAGGCACCGACGAGAGTGGATCCACTCCGAAAACAATCATTGGCACGTCGATGTATTTTTGGCAGCAATCGGGGGGAATCGACCAATCGGAAGTGCAGCTCTCATAGACAAGCAAACGTGTCGCGGCTCCACTGTGGCGTCGAGTCTAGAATTGGACCAACTTTCCTTTTGCCTTGTCCGGTCTAGGCCTTTTCTTTGCCCATTTGTATTTCTCCAGTTTCTCTCCTCTTCTTTTCTTCTTCTTCTCCTTCTCTCTTCTCTTACTATCTACAATTCTTATTTACTTTTGAGGAATCCTTTCGCTTATTTCCTCTTTTTTATTTTCATATTTTCACGTCTCTCGCTGCAAATTTTCCCTTTTTACACCTTTTTTTTATACTCTGATCTCATATAGACATTCACTTGCCACTTTTTCATAATGCAGATGATCCAGCTTCTCGCCCTCGCCCTCTCCGTGGCCACCGCCGATGCCGTCTCCAAGGGCTTCAACTACGGTGCCACCAAGGCTGATGGCAGCAGCAAGTACCAGGCCGACTTCAAGAAGGATTTTGCCGCCGCCAAGGCTCTGGTCGGTAACTCCGGCTTCACCAGTGCCCGTCTCTACACCATGATCCAGGGTGGTACCACCAACACCCCCATTGAGGCCATCCCTGCCGCCATTGAGGAGAAGACCGAGCTGCTGCTGGGTCTTTGGGCCTCTGGTGGTAACATGGACAATGAGATTGCCGCTCTCAAGTCCGCCATCAGCCAGTATGGTGAGGATTTCGCTAAGCTCGTCGTTGGTATCTCCGTCGGTAGTGAGGACATGTACCGTAACTCCGTCACTGGCTCCAAGTCCAATGCCGGTCCCGGCGTTGAGCCCGAGGAGCTTGTCTCCTATATCCAGCAGGTTCGCTCCGTTATCTCTGGCACCGGTCTGAGTGATGCTTCCATCGGTCACGTCGATACCTGGGACTCTTGGACCAACTCATCCAACGCCGATGTTGTCAACCACCTCGACTGGCTCGGTTTCGACGGATACCCTTACTACCAGCTGACGATGGAGAACGGTATCGAGAACGCCAAGAAGCTCTTCGATGAGTCTGTTGAGAAGACCCAGTCTGTCGCTAACGGCAAGGAGGTCTGGATCACCGAGACTGGTTGGCCCGTCAGTGGCCCCCAGGAGGGTGATGCTGTTGCCAACGCTGCCAATGCTAAGACTTACTGGGACGAGGTCGGCTGCCCTCTCTTCGGTAACACCAACACTTGGTGGTACATGCTCGAGGATGAGGGTGCTAGCCCCAGCTTCGGTGTTGTCAAGGGCGACCTGAAGACTCCTCAGTTCGACCTGTCTTGCTCCAACTCCTCTTCCAACTCTGGCTCCAGCTCTAGCTCCAGCACTGCTGCTGGCTCTTCTTCCACTGCCATCTCCAACAAGGACTCCATTGGCTCTGGCTCTGGCTCTGGCTCTGGCTCCTCTGGCTCTGGCTCTGGCTCCTCCGGCTCCGGCTCTGCCAGCTCTTCTGGCTCTTCCTCCGGTGCCTCCGGTGCCACCTCTAGCTCTGGATCCGGCTCTGGCTCCGGCGCTGGCTCCAGCTCTAGCTCCGGTGCCGGATCTGCTTCCTCTCCCGCTGTGAGCGCTAAGCCTACTTTCTCCGCTGGCCGCAACGGCACCCACGCCTCCTCCAGCTTCCAGTCCGCTGGCCGCACTTCCACCCCTCTGGCCTCCGCCACTGGTAGCTCCAGCTCCGGCTCCGGCTCTTCCAGCTCCGGATCTGCCTCTGGCTCTGGTTCCAGCTCTGGCTCCAGCGGCTCCAGCGGCTCCGAGTCTGGCTCTGCTGCCTCCCCCTCCTCCACCGCATTCAACGCGGCCACTCGTGTTGGCTCTGGCTCCACTTTCGGTGCCATCGTCGCCGCTGCTGTTCTCGCCATTGCTGTTTAAAAGCATCTCTTCTGGTGTCGAGGAGTGATGGGGTTTTGAAATTAGCTTAGATTCGTATTTACGGGGGCGAATTCTGATTATCTTCATGTGAATATTTCATCTTCTCACATTCGTTTAGCCTTTACATCATTTAAAGAATTAAATTTCACTCCGGATAATTTTTTATCAATTACTTCTTGGATCTCATTAGATCTTTTTATGTCCAAGGTTAATAACGCGGTGCTCTGAGTAGCGCAATGATGTTTCGATTGTAGATCAGGTTGATCAATACCTATTGATCAACGTGATCCATAATAGGTATTAAAGATCTGCCTTCCATGCCGAGTCCATTGACGAAGGATCCTACAACTGCCCAGTTGCAGATGTATGTCAATTCAATTGAGCATGGATGTAATCCGTAGTAATGTGCTGCCTTATAATAATACTAGTCTATATTCCTTCTCAAAATCGAGATAGCGTGTCTTGAGTTTTCATAACTATTTATGATAAAATTCCATCCCCTATTCTCCGTTCTTTGGCGATCTTGCCAGAATTTGGCAGACCAAGTCATCGTTGATGGGCGTTTTGACCCCCGTACTTCGACCCATTCGACTCCAAGAACCATTAATGAATTTGATCTCCGTTTCCCTTCCTGCTCGAAGATCCCAAACCATCGAGCAAATAGTTTGAGCAGTTTTCTCAATGATCATGTTCACGGTTGATTCCAATCGCTCCACTGAAAATCTCTCCTCAACACCAGGAACCCCCTTCAATTCCGGAAGGGCTAGGACAACTTGTGAAATTTCCTCGAGCAAACTCCGTCTCATCTCTGGAACAGTGAAAAGGAATTCGTTCTTCGCGTCATGCAAGGCACAAATTGGGTTGCAGAACGCATTGACTGTAAGCTTTTCAAGCTGGATTTGGAGTATATCGGTGTAGCTGTAGGAAGTTGCGTTCAGGATTTGAGACTGGGGGAGGACATCTAGAAGATATCTCGATTGCGAGGTCGGAATATCTTCTATCTTTTTTGAATCACGAGGGACGGGGCCTACGGATGTTGCGGAGAATCCGGTGTGTGTTATATCAAATGGCGCGTTTAGAGTCACGCCATGAGAGATGACGCCGGTCAAATAATTCGGACGAGAGAGGGGATCGGGAAATAGATTTCGGTTGAGCTCCTCGATCATGCCGGCACCATTTTGTAGGAAAAGGATATTCGAGTTGCGATTTAAGCGATTTGCAATTGAGCGAATAGCCGTAACTGTTTGAGTTGCCTTCACGCAGACGATGAGATTGGTGATAGTATCCTGAGCAATATTTGCGTCGCCATTGTCCTGCGATTGTTCCGATATGTTATACCAGTTATCATTAGAGAGCATTTCGAGCTCGTAGCCCCATGAAGCGGATTTCTTTCCATCTCTTGATTCGAATCGTATTTTGTTGCTATTCAGACGGTAATTTTCAAGGAGGGACTTTCGGTGCAGTAGAAGGACTACAGATGGTCCAGAAAGAATCCCTGAGATTGAATGTGCTGCAAATGTCCCGATACTTCCCAGGCCAAGGATATGCACGCGAGGCCGCAGAGCGGCAACAGTTGAGGCGATTGGAGACATCCGTAATCGGTCGAAGAGATGGCAGATAAGACGCAAGAGCGACAGCGTGAGGAAATACGTGGTAGAAAAACTGCATCATGAAATCTTCGGTTCCTGTTGCAGGAAGGTTTTTACCCTCCAAAGAGATTTTCACAGGGCGTGTAGGGCGGGTTTTAGGGCGTAGATGGTGCGGACAAAGACACCTTCCCCCACCGCGATGAATATCCAAGTTACTGCTCAATACAGGTGCTTCAGGGTTGGTCATATTTTCAAGATATTTTGACTGCTGTGGATTTTGTTGAGCAAGATACAAAGGGAGGTCCCCCCAAGGGAGGTAGAACAACTTCAAATAAATAAACATCCGCTTGGCATCTTACTTTCCAACTCCGGATCAGATATCACAACCTTTTCACCTGACGAGGTACTGGTAGTCATAGTATAACTACCAGATCCGCGACTATGATCACTCGGACAGGTTCTGACATGATTATACGCCCAGGCTCTCTTCTATAGAAGAACCCACGCTGGGACGAGCCAGACCTCGCGATATGTTCCCTATCTCGAGTCGCAACGGGTACACCTGAAGGCGTCGTGATTTTTGCATGTTGCCAATTAAGGAATTCCAACGCGTCCAAGAATAATATTATATATTGCATGAAAATATGGCTAGCATACCAGAAACAACTTTGATAATGATAATGCTGATTAAATACCGATCAACAATCACCGCTTGAAAACGTCACCAACGGTCAATGACACGACTAGGAAGACCCTGAGGATAGAGCAACAAGACCAGGCGAGAAACGCATCTTTGAACGCAATGCGAGCTCTCCTGAAGTATTATAAATCTCGAGAATATTGGGGCTCGGGTCCAATTTATTGTGACACGCTGACAATAATTCTTTTCGTCAAGGAAAAGCTAGAGATAAAGGTCGGAACTGACCTCACATTGCAGTTTTCGTGTAAGTTCTAACAAATTGCATGCGGCGGAAATACTCCAGAACTCACTAGCTAGCATTAAGCAGAGAATAGATGATTTTCTGTATTGCTATAAACACCGAGTTAGAATGAGGGTATGTAATTTTGATACATGACGGAATCGAAAACAAGTTTTGTTACGGTTTTACGGTATTACAAACACAGTACAAAACTTTGCGTCTACATACGCCCTAAGCTCACGCCCTAGACTTCCCCCCTATTTCAACGCCCCATTTCGAAGAATGTTGATTCATATGGTCTGGTTGTGATCTGGATCTTTAAACTACTTCTGCTTCCTAATAGTTCCTTCAGGAGCCGCACATGATCATGCCCTTCGTATACAAGTGAATACAAGTGATAGACACGCTGATGTTACAGAGCTGCCACCAAGATTCTCGAGGCAGAACTTGGGCCCGCACCATCAGTCATTAAATTTAGGGGTTTGGAACAGGCAGACACCGGTTAGGACCTGCGATGCGACGAAGAAAATGCAAGGAGTATCAAATCCCGGTCATCTGGATGAAAGTGTCCATCAGGTCTTGCATGTTTTGTAAAATGTAGTTAACCACAGAGATTTAGGCGGGCTAGTTTTAGAGTGGGTGGGACTTTAGTTTAAACGTACCGTACTTCCTCTACCGCTTTCGCCTACCGCCCATCAAATTGGGCCCATCGCCCACCGTAAACCTCACATTTCACGCCACAGATCGAATGGCATCCCATCTGATAATGAGAAATCCCTATAATATCGATATAGCCTAAGAAACAATGTCTATTGTACCAGATATGATGGTATGATCGCAGAAGCCACCTTATACGAGACATTCATATCGCAAAACGCTCTCACGTTCTCTGCATCCTTCTCCGCCACGCACCTTCCTATCTATCTGGCAAAGATACAGGAAAGGTATGAATGATATCGAGGATCCATTTCCTCGTCCCTTTCGCTCGTTCTTAGCAAAGCGAGTCGAGGAGCAGCATTTAAATGAGTCTTCGCAGTTGGTATTCCCTTATTCCCCTTCGCCCTAGCTAGAACTCACAATTTATAGACTGCCTGGAAGTCATCAACTTTCGCTGCCAGCACAAAATGATGCATTAGTCACCAGTTCCACGGAAAACCCCATGTTACAGTCTTCTGAACTGTCATTTGATCAGCATGGGACTTTTCAGAACCCCCTAAGTGGCCATATTGCAGAAACCTTACCAGATCAGCAGCCGAATTACTGGCATGATGTTCCCGTCCCGGAGCAAAGGGCTGAAATTCACAATTATAGAACAACCAACATGGACAGCCATCCGCAGCAAGGTATTGCGGCCCCTCATCATACTTTAGTGCATGATTTTGGTGATGTGCCATTTGACATCACTGACATTGGCTTGAGTTCCACGCCCAGGAACGATAGCCAGATGGAGCTGGATTCACTTTTTCATCAATTGCAGCACGAGCCGAGCTTCCCACAGCAAGCTTCATTGCCCCGTCGGAGAAGTCGCTACCGGCTTCGGAGAGAAGGGCAGGAAGTAAGGCCGATTCAGATCCCCGTCTATGAGCCATCCCCAAATCCATTACAACGATGGCAGGATAGTCCACCAGATGAAGAAGCAGCTCCAATGGCGGCAATTATCAACGCCCTCGACAATCCGGAGAATCATCTCTCCCATTTAGATAACACGGCTCGCGGAAAGGAATCCGAGGCTCGTCGCAGAAAACCGCGCTCTGTCGCAAGTTCCAACAACAGTAGTCTTTCTTCTGGTACCTCTCGCTTATCGGGCACTTCGGATAGGTCGACCGGCTCTACAAATCTGAATTCAGCTGCAAGAGGGCGAGGCTCCAGGAAACGCCGAGGGGAAAAGCCCAAAAGTGAAAAGCCTCGGATATTTGCCTGCACATTCTGCTGTGACGCTTTCAGGAATAAGTATGATTGGGCCCGTCACGAAAAGTCCCTTCATCTGAATCTAGAGACCTGGACCTGTGCCCCAAGAGATGGCTTCATATCTTCTCCAACAAACGGGAGGCGTTGTGCCTACTGTGGTTCCACAGATTTGACGCCGCAGCACCTTGAAGAGCATAATCATAATGCATGCGCCGGTTCCTCTCGCTCATTTTCCCGAAAGGATCATCTTGTGCAGCATCTCCGCGTTTTGCACCGACTCAAAGAAATTCCGCCACTCGACACATGGCGGCGAGAAACGCCTCACTTTACTTGTCGTTGTGGTTTCTGTGACCATCGAATGAACAGCTGGAAAGAGCGAGTTGATCACTTGGCCGGGCACTTTCGGAAAGGCTGGACAATGAAGGACTGGCATGGTGAGCACGAGTTTCCGCCGTCCGTCGCGGCCTTGGCTCAGGATTGCATACCTCCGTATCTCATCGGAGATGAATCACGATCTCAACAACCGTTCTCGGCTTCAGACGCCAGGACTCGAGACCACTATGAGCAGATCACCACCCACACCAACAACCTCCGCCAAACCATAGCGCCACCGGCAGAGGCATCTAGCACGCTGCAGCCCCAAATTAATGATCGGGATAGCTCACCACCGCGAACGTTTTCTGACATCCTTGCCCGGCATCTTGCTCAATTTGCTCGGACTCATATGCAGCAGGGTATAACTCCAACAGATGCTATGTTCCAGCTCGAAGCTCGGCGGGTCATTTATGATTGTGAGGATTCTTGGAACCAAACAATAGCTGACAATTCCCAGTGGATGGACAGCTTCCGGAGGCAGTTATTTGAAGACGTGGGACCTGGAGGGTAGACCTGTTCAAACAACAACTGTATATTCTAGATTTATGAAAACTCCGAGAGCTCTCATCTCTCATCTTTATCCATAAGTAGGCATTTGTCCGCGCACTAACATTGACATACTACTGAGCTAGTCACGGCTGGTAACAGAACCTGACCACCCACACATCACAATGACTCGGAGACGTGAACATTAGAAATTGATATCTCTCAAATTGATATAATTGATACACCGTATCAAAAATGTGCTCCATACAGCGCAAGCAGGTCATCTGGCTGATTTCTCAACGATTACCTCTCAAGGACATTATGGCAACTTCATGGGTATACTCCTGTAAAAGTAGTGCCCGATCATGTATTACTCCGAAACTCAGTTTTGCCTTACCAACTTGGTGGTTGGTGGGGCTTTCAAACGCAATATCTATTAGATGGTGTTCTAGTAGAACACTCACGTCCTCTACTTGCAACACTATACGCTGTAACTCAAGTTCATTAGTGTACAGCTAAAATCCGGCAGATGTGCTGCTCAATTCCTATATATATACTAGCTCTATGTCTAAGGACCTAATAGGTACGAACCAAGGCAGAGCCTAGATGGAGACCTCATATCCCGGTAGAACAGGGAGATAAATAGCCTCCTGTGAGCGGTCCTGCTGTTTTCTCTTTGCCCAATCCTGGATGGCTTGGGTGAGAAGATCCACGTTTTGCAGCGTGGAAAGGTCCGCAGGAGTGAGATTTATACCCATCTGTCACATTTGACCACAAGCTGCCACGGCCGTCAAGCCAAAGTCATACTGGTTGACGAGTGGAGTGAGAGCAGCGGCGGTCTTTCGAGCCAATATCTGAGAACACAAATGGCTCTTGGCAAAGAGGTCGAGCAAGTCCGACGCCGTCGATGGTGTCAGGTGCTTTAACCATTCCCTCGGCAGACCGGAACCCACCTGTCAGGTAGGATTTAGTCTTGGAAAGACTCGAGACAATCTGTTGTGCAAAGTCCAAGAAAAAGTATAAAACATTAGCGACTGTCAATCTCAGGAATTGGAAAGAAGTCAAACATACTGCTTCGCGTTTTTTGGTAGAATCTCGCTTGTTATCACTGTTCATTTGCCAATTTTCATAGGTGCCGCCTGAAAGCTCAACAAAGTCGAACTTGTGAGCCTCCAGAGAAGCGCAAAGCTCACTGGCCTCCTCAGGCTGGAATCCCTTTGGTTGGAATTCTACACTATTGATCTTGACTCCTATGATGAAACCTGGCCGTACTCGCTCTGCAACAGCATCGCGGATTTCAAAGATAAGGCGCATTCTGTTTACAAGGCTACCACCATATTTATCTGTTTTGAAATTGGTAGTCTCTGATAGAAATTGGCTCAGAAGATAGCCGTGTGCAGCGTGAAGCTGAATACCGTCGAACCCTGCTTTGTCCAGGAACTCGGCGGCGTGGGCAAATCCTTCAATGACGGACTGTATATCCTTCTCTGTGGCAGGCCGAGGTTTTCCATAGAGGTTACCCAGTACTTCGCCTTCCAGTTGCACATCACTAGCGCTGATAGGATTGGGCTGAAGGTGGTAGGGTCTCTGTCGCCCAGGATGAGAAACCTTGAATAAAATCAGCACGATTGTCTCAGATGATGAGTTCTAGTCTTGATTGCCTACTTGTGCCACTAAAAGTGATCCATGGGCGCGAGACCCCTCGGCGAGCTTCTTGAATTACTTAAACCGCTCACCAGAAAAGGGGGCATCCCCAGGGATGATCAGATTCCCCTCGGTTTCTAACTGCTGGGTATCGATCATGACATGTCCGGTTAAGATCATACCAATATCTCCTTTACCCCAGACACCGTATGCCTTGACCAACTCATCTGAGGGGATTCCACGAGCAGAAAGATCATCTTCTGACCAAGTAGAAAGACGTTCGCTCATGGCAGCCTTCAGGAATCGGTTGCGAGTCCACCGACCTGAGAAAGTCCAGTCTGTTTCCTAAAGGCGAGGGATCAATGGAAGCGGCGTTGGGAGACATCATGGCAATATCAATGGTACCAACTCGTTAGTAATAAATAGAGAAAATATAGTACGTGAAGGATTGAATTGTAAATGATTGGATAGTGATACCTCCTTGCAGTTATTTCGGATCTATAGTATCCCCAAGAATGATATTCACGCCTCTCATGTCATAAGAATCGGGGATTGATAGAGTTGATCCGTATCTGATAGTTAGTTTAAACTCCTTATTAAACCGAATTCTCTCTAGGCTAAACTCTGTTTGGACGGTGAGGATCGGGGGAATTTTCGCCGGACCCACCCGGGAGTGCATTTAGGGCGCATTATCATAACGTGTAATTCTTCATACCAATTACAAACTCAATCTGCCAATAATATTGAATCAATTCCATGTCGTCGAGAGACATCCATGTCATAACTGCTGCCGATGTTACGATCACCACCCATGTCATAAATCGCTCAGGGTGCACAAATTGTATCATTAAGGATCAAATCGTGGCATCCTCTAGAAAGTCAAGGGGTTCATGTCCAGAATTCTAGGATAGATGTGTCTGAAGAGAAAACGAGAACAGATTCGTTTTGTTGCTGCCATTACTGCAGTATAGACAATGAGTGAAGATCGAGAGCTCGCGCGATGCTATACACTAAATGATGGGTATAGCTGCTGTATTGCCGATGAAGAAACACCACCAGCTGAGCTGCAGCGAATTTTTACAGTTGACTGGGATATTAACGATCAGGCAAATCCTCGAAATCTCCCAATATGGAGACGCTGGATGATTGTTATTGTCATGTCCCTTGGGTCACTCTGCGTGTCTGTTCTATTATCATGACATTTATTGTTCTGAATGCTAATTTTGTTTTTCGCAGAACGTGCACCTCTTCGATTTACACAACTAGCTATGGCCAAATAGCTCCCCATTTCCATTCATCCTCTGAGGTCAATACTCTTGGTCTCTCCTTCTTCATTTGGGGTCTAGGTATGACATTCTTTCTCAAGCACTGCCCAGGCGGGCTAGAAACTATATACTGATGTTCTGTCTAGGACTGGGTCCATTGCTTCTAGGACCGCTGTCAGAAGTAAGCTCGACCTCTTTTCTCTGCAGAAACGTGAACATTTCATGGGGAATGCTCGTCTCTGACAAAACTTACCATTAGTTCTACGGACGTCGGCCGATCTACCTTTTTTCGCTACTCTTTTTCCTCATATGGCTCATTCCTTGCGCGGTTGCCCAGAATATACAAACAATGATCGCCGCTCGCTTTTTCAGTGGGTTCGCCGGAAGTGCGTTTCTTAGTGTTGCAGGAGGAACCGTTGGAGATCTGTTCTCGCGCCATGATCTCGGAGCTCCTATGATGGTCTATACTGCTAGTCCGTTTATTGGGCCTGAAATCGGCCCCTTGTAAGTCGCCAAAATACTTTTCAGATGGAAAGAGTCACTGACGCAATAAGGCTTGGGGGATTTATCAATCAGTTCAGCTCCTGGTATGGTCGAGCCATTGTGCCAATACTTCACATTTTGAAACTAACCATGGCCCTTTATCTTAGGCGCTGGTCTTTCTATATGCTTATGATCTGGGTCGGTGCGATACTCATTGCAACTTTTCTTCTTGTGTCGGAAACGTATCATCCTATGTGAGTTATTCCTGCTGCTGTCGTGGTGCTCTCTTTTCTTTTTCATTTTATTTCGTGTCCTCGAAAAGTTCTCTGACCAACCATATAGACTTTTGAAGCGAAAAGCGCACAGAATGCGACAAGAAACTGGCGAGGACAGATGGAAAGCTCCTATTGAGGCCAAAGAATCGTCGATACTAGGAAGCATTCGCCAGTCTATATACCGACCTCTCCTCTTACTCACAACTGAGCCGATGTGCCTAAATCTGTGCATTTACTCAGCAATTCTTCTGGGCATTTTATATCTCTTTTTTGGTGCCTTTCAGTTGGTATTTGAAGAGATTTATCATTTTTCACTTTGGCAAAGGGGCTGTTCGTTCCTTGGGATTCTTGTGGGTATGGTGGCAATGATCTTGACTGATCCTCTTTGGAGACGAAATTACAATCGCCTTGAGAGAAACAGCTTGAATAAAGATAAAAACGCGGGTTACCAGCCAGAATGGCGACTTCCCCCAGGTAAGCGCTTCCTTTGCGAAAACCCCCAGAATTCAAAACTCAGCCCTAATGACTCAAAGCGATCATGGGAGCGCCATTGGTCACAATCAGCCTCTTTATTTTCGCATGGACCATCTATCCGAATGTTCACTGGATCGGGCCTATCATTGGCAGTGGTATATTTGGAGCCGGGTAAGCATGTGTAAGCCATTGAATTGTAGAAAAGCCTGTTCTAACAAGATTCATTCCAGAACACTCTTGGTATATTCTGGTATATTCACATTTCTCGTTGACGCCTACCCTTCATATGCCGCGAGTGCTCTGGCCGCAAATAGTTTCGCAAGATCGACATTTGGCGGTATCTTCCCATTATTTGGAATTCAAAGTATGTCATTTAGCCTTCACAATTTCTTGGAGCCTACGGGATCACAGTCACTCACGACTTCCAAGTGTATCATCGACTCGGGTATCATTGGGCAACATCGTTGCTGGCGTTTCTCACACTGCTAATGATGCCATTCCCGTAAGTTTGAAGCCCTGTCCAACAGACCGGGATTCACAAAGGTGCTCTAGACTTACAAGCAACTTTATAGGTATATTTTTTATGTCTTTGGTCCTCGCATTCGCAAGAATAGCCGGTTTGCCGCATCGAAGTAAAGCAGTGCCATCATTCTATACCAGCTCTGACGGGTCGAAGCATGGCAGCAGAATTTGCATGGGATGAAATTTCCTTTCTTTGTCATATTGAAGCGTTTTTGATCGGCCAGGGGTCTAGTTTCATATACAAGAAGCTACCTAGATGCAATTTGCCGATAGGTAGATGGGATGGGATTGAAATGTCCAATAACAGAGCGTCTTTAATTGATTCATATGGCAGTATTTCTTTTCCTATTAACTTGAGGACGCCCCGGCTTCGCCACTGCATCCAAGTTGAGCTTTCTTGTGCCTACTACTGCATTAGGACAGGCATTCTTACAATACCGTTTCATTCCGCCATCTTCAGAACAAGGTTTTGTAGAGATCGACACGTATAAAGCGATTTGGGTTTGAGCAGAAAGTTCAAAAAGTTCAAAAAGTTCAGAAAGTTCAGAAAGTTCAGAAAGTTCAGAAAAGTAAAGTTTAAGTTCAATATTTCGCTTTTTGAGATTGAGAACGCACCAATTTGTTCTGCGGGAGTAAAACCTATGGTAGGATGTCCGTAATTCTGCATCCCGAAGCTGAAGAACAATCGCGCCCTAGGGCGTGTTACAAACTTAGACTCAGTATGTAGAATTTTCAGGGGGCGCCAATCATACTCCTAGACATAAAATCTACATACGGTACTACAAGAGCATCATACAGTTTACCCCACACCCTCTCTGTGACAGCCACCGATGCCGACACTACCGTGACGTCTTGACTTTCGATGCCGAGATGCAAATCCCGAAACCCCAGATCCCGAGCCGCCGATCGTCCATTTCGATTGGAACTAGTAAGGTTAGAATTTTGGCGTATCTCCCTGTAACTAATTCGTTTTTTTTTTTTTACTCTCTTCTTTTTCATAATCATTCCATTTCAATTTCATTGTAAATTACGGAAGTCTCCTCGTTTTGAACCACTGGAAGCTCTTATATTCGCCCAAAGCACTATAAAGTTCAAATACACCTAGTATTGTAAATTTAGATGACCCCATTTTTGATCATACTGTTCACTGCATCAACCACACTTTCTTCTAGGCCTCTGTATTCCTATTTCCCTTCCTTTGTCCCCTTGGAAAGAATCAAGACTAACTCTCATATCCCACCCGGTTGGGTGGACATTCTCCGGGAGTATCTGGCTGGGGTTGCCCTCCGGGACCCTTTCTCGAAGAGACGGGAACTTTTCACGAATAATGTTTACCACAAGCTGAGGTGAAATCAGCCCCGCAATGAGAAGAATGCGCTGGTTTGATGCAGCCTTGTTGGTTAGGGCGTCTACATGTGACTGTGCCACATCTCGTACGTCAACCTGTAATCAACAACATAAGCATGCTTCCATGGCATTTCAAGGTGACACAACGGAATGGTAGAACGGAAATTTTACACCCTCAATCTCCTTGTGGGTTCCGTCAATAAAACTCCCAATTGCAAATTGATTGGTCTCATTGATCAATTTCGGTCCGTCAATGTAGTGGATCATTGGCCCTGTGATGATATCAGGGTTAATGACGGTTAAATCGAATCCTGGCTTATTGTCGTCCATGAATTTCCATGCCGCCTGTTCGGCACACTTCTTAGACACATTATAGCCAAGCACATGATCTTTCTTTTCAATTGCTTTGCTCGGCAGTCACCTATATACTCTGTTAAAAATTCTCCAACTTTGATCAACTGAAGATACATACCGGATTCCAATCCTTTTCAGTATATGGCTTTCCCTCTTTAGCCATATCCTCGAATGAATTGAGAACCGCAACCGCGCTACCCAAAATGACCACACGCTCTGTTGTTTTGCTGTGCTTATGAACACTCTTCATGATCTCGCGCGTGCTATGAGCGTTTAGTCTCAATTTGTAAATGATTGTTTCCTTCCAAATGGTAAAAACTCACCCCATCTCTGCGGGCTCGATCATCTCTTTTCGAATATCGTCCACGCTAAACCGCTATGGTGATGCAGTATGAATGACATGGGTAAATGGATTTTTCGCCCTTTCGAAAATAATATCAAATGGAGCAGCGGTGGTAAAATCTTCTACGATGGCAAACTCGATCTTGCCCTCCTAATCGGGATGTACTTTGATGATCTCTGACACTCGCTTCTCCGATCTCACTGTTTCTGTCACCAGGTAGTTTGGCTGAATGAGATTAAAGTGGTAAGCAACTGAGAAGGGGCGATAAATTCCGCGTAAATGATTAATCACCCACCTCTAGCAATATAGACAAAATATGCATGGAGACAAATCCATTTGCTCCCGTCAGAAGCACATGCTTCCCAGCACCCTCACTTGTCATTTTTCAGAACTATAGTATAGCACACGTAATACTTTCGGCTTTGTAGTTAGTTTTGGGCTTGTATACATTTTTGCCAGCATGGGCTTGATATATATATTTAAAAATTACCAGGTAGTAATGTGGTTTTCGATGTAACGTCATCTTGAGTCGAGGCGGCAAAAGTACAATACTTTTAGTGTAGTGTAGATCATAAATGAAAACATTTATTTCATAGCTGAAAAGACTAAGTTGGGGGTATGTGAACATTTTATTCCGTCTAGATATGAGATAGACATCATGTGGAATGATTCCTATGTTTATAGTTGTATGTATTTTCGGATTTCGGCGATGAAATTTTACATGTTTATCGTATTAGGTAGAAATAGAACAGTCCATCTTCACCCAACTCTTTACCCTCCATAATACCCGCCACCATATTGTCATTCACATATCGAAAATAGTCAAATACCCCACGATCATCATAGATCATAGTAGCTGAGACTTGATCTCGAAATTTCACTTCACGCAACTGTATCCGAGTTGTTAGTATACTAGCCACGATGATCGGGAAGTTCCAAACATACAGTTGCACGGCCCCATTTTCCCCAACTGCTTCGCTGGCCATCTTTTTCCACAATTACTGGATCGACATTCTCGATCGAGAAAAAGTCCTTGCCAATCCATTTAATCTCTTTCAGGAATTCTCCAACGTGATGTCCAGTATCAAAGAATCCGCCATTCCAGCTGCCAAGCAGCTGCGACGGCTCGGCTGGAGGGAGTTGGTTGAAAACGGCATCAATAGTCTCCGGATTGAGTGACTCTTTGGATTGAGTCAAGGAGATATATCTCTCTGCTGGGCTAGACACAACGGTTGTTAGTTGTCAGTAATGTGATTATAGAGAGAATACATACCTTGGCATTATGTTGTTCCAATACTATCACAATGAAGAAGACTGAGAGGACTTGTAGTATAGTACTTGGAAATTAGCAATATATAGTCTATAAGGTGTTCTTGTGTAAAATTTATAGAATTTTCGGTGGGATTTTCCTCCGCGCAGAAGCTCTGGGGCCGTACGAATATGTCCCCGTCTTGGGACGTATTTCTAAGCTGTTTTGGTATTTGAATTTCAGTTTCGGGATTGAAACAAAACCACGCCACCACTCTTTCCGTCACGTAATTGACCACTGGCCACTGTACAGGGCACCACTAAAATGTCTCCGAGCTTGCAGCTGCATCAGTCATCGGTCTACTATGACATAAGCTTGATATAATGTATAAGTACTGGTTGCTTTTCAGAAATTAGCTCCTGCGTTACAGTCAATGAAAAGCTTCATCTACAGCTTGCGCTATCACTTCCGTACGATTCCGAAGCCCCTTCTAGAAACTATCCCTCTAGAATAACATCATGCCAACAGCAATCGTTACGGGTGCAACCGGTAGGAATATCCAATACTGAAGCTCAGTTTCAAGGTTCCTGGCTGATTGATATAAGGTATCACCGGGAGCGCCATTGTGAGCCATCTTATCAAGGACTCTTCATATACGAAGATCTACACGCTATCCCGCAGCAACGCAGGGTTTAAACATCCAAAAGTTCAACATGTGCATCTAGATCTGCAAGGAGATACAGGTCACATGGCCAAAGAGCTTGCAGGAATCTCTGCGGAGCACATTTTCTTTTGTGCATATCTGGCAAGTGACGATCCGAGCGAGACCGATCGTATCAATGCCTCTTTATTGTCCAACTTTTTAGAAGCCATTGTCAAAATAGGCGCAGAAAAACAGCTGAAACGTTTTATTCTCACCTGTGGATTCAAGCAATATGGCGTTCATCTGGGACGCGTCAAACAGCCATTGATGGAAGATGATCCCTTGTTGCAAGGAAATGCAGGAGGCGTCTCTTGGCCGCCTATCTTCTATTATTCACAGCAACAAGTTCTCGCTGATGCGGCGAAAAAGGGTAACTGGGAATGGGTCTGTACTCTTCCTGAGGACGTTCTTGGATTTGCGAAGGGCAATTTCATGAATGAAGCTACTGCTATCGGTCTTTACTGTGTTGTTTCTAAAGCTATGCCGGGCTCTGAACTTCCATTCCCCGGCAACAAAGACAACTATTTCGCATTCAATACTTGGACATCCGCGAATCTTCATGCCAAGTTCTGTCTATGGGCTGCTAGTGCTGCTGGTGCCGGAAATCAGATCTTCAATGTTACCAATGGCGATTCGGAATCATTCCAAAACATATGGCCTAAGCTAGCCGACCGATTTGGATGCAAGATCCCCAATAGGATGTTTTCCGAAAAAGGTTACAAAAACTATGAATCTTCCACCATCCCACTGAAGCATGCAAAGCATCCATTGATTCTTCAAGCTGAGAGTTTGGGGCTTTCAAATGATCCCCTGGTGACTGATACGCCAACTCTACGCCTACAGGTTGATCCAGAGAAGTGGGCCAAGCGAGCTGACGTGAATCAAGTCTGGGGGAAATTGCGCGATCAGTATGGCCTTGACCAAAAGGCATGGGAAAAGGCCACTTGGGATTTCCTTACTTTTGTACTTGGGCGAGATTGGAGCTGTATTGGCAGCATGAGCAAGGCTAGAAAGCTTGGGTGGACCGGGTATGCGGACACATGGGAAGAGTTGGTCGATACCTTCGAACAGCTCGAGAAGGAGGGCATTCTGCCTCCACTTGAAGATTTGAACAGAGATTACTAGTCTCAATCGCCAGTATTTTTATTCTAAAAACGTATATTATGCAGTTCCGGAATCCATTATATTGTTGATAATTTTGCGTCAAGCCCTGTAAGTAGTGGACTGGGTTGAACAAGTGAAATTATAAACCAAAGCACGCTGGGTTGCGCCGATGTTTACGAGTAGCTCTGAACTGCTTTTAATCGAACTCCATCGGCTGTCGTCTCAAGCCACACCTGCATGTTCCTCGAAGTATCCTCCATTCCCTTCAATGTTGGATCCGGCCTCAAGGTATTAGCCGCATCAATCTGCAAATCAGAAAATAGAAGCGCCAGTGGGCTCGATTTCCAAATATACTGGTTCCGCGTGTGGATGATAGTGACAATTAAAAAGACCAAGCTGAGCACAACCACAGCAGCAGGTAAGATTAGCCAGATCCACCGAACATGTACGTATGATTGATCGGTCCATGCCGTTCCATTCACAGGCGACCTGCATATCTTTGACCGGGCATGCGTGGTCAAAGACGACGCAAGCGATTGAAAGACGTTGTTCATTTCGGTGTAGTTTCCGTAAGTACCATAAAGTGCTTTGATTGTATCTGATGTGTAGTCGGGTCGATTACTCACGAACAATGACGCTTTCCCTTTTAATAATGGTTGTATAGAATTCGCCATTGCAAGCCTGCTGAATGCATTCACGGAGAATTGACAGTCTTCTCCTTTTTTGCGGGGGTTTTCGTAGCGACTACCGTTGTAGTAGCAGGTATCAGGCGTGACGACAAAGTTCGAGAGCACATCTGCTGTCGACGAGTTGGAGGTTGTTGCTCGTCCTATTTCAGTTTCGGTGAACTTACCCTCGCGGACAGAGGTCTCGTATGTTTTAACGCAGAAATAGAGCGCACATTCGGTTGCTGAAACGGTACCACCGTATCCTTGTTGTGCGGTGATAGCGGTAAAATTTGTAATTGTCGCCATTCCATCTGTGTCGAGTTTCACCAAAGGACGATATGCCGTGGAATTGATGAGATAGGACATGCTCATTGAAGTGGAAAGTTCGAACCCATTTGGCAGTTTGTATATCGACTGACCCATCGACATCATGGAGTTGGATGATGATGACGATGGAGAAGAATTTTTGAGAGCGTCTGTGATGTTCATGCATTTGCTGCAGAATCCGAGAGACTGGTATTTCGGGAAAGTACAGTTTCCTGTTGGACATTCCATTGTGACAGACTTGCTGTTTGGGCCTTCTGTCTGGAAGATACCTGAATAGATAGCGCCTGCAGTTCCCAAGGGAACCAAGTTCATGCCAGGGGAAGGGCCTTCGTCGTAGTCTGTATAGAGGCTGGAATTGCATACTTGGATAGATGCTCGTCCCGGGGCATGAATAGATCGCTCTTTAATAGCCATTACTTGCTGGACAAATGGTTCGGTGGCAGCTGCAATAACAAGAACCAAGCATCCGAATGTAACAAGATGGCTGATTTTGTCAGTACCTGTAGGAGGTAGAAAGATATCGCTCCCAACTTACCGTGGTATAAAACGAAAGAGAACAAACATCGCGCCAGCAATGCCGCGACTGGCAGCATCCAAGACGGCAAGGTCACTCAGTTTGTTGCCGCTGTGGAACCAAGACCATTTCAATTGAGCCAAGCATTCCGTCAAGACAAAAGCCATAGTAGCTTTCATGATCGTGCTGAGGACTGAGACCAAAGCATTAAGTGTGATCCCATAAGGCCAATTGGGCATTGGCTGTCCGTCATACTTGAAGAGAACCGCAATAATAGCTGCCAAGAAAGCAATAGAAATGACACAGCCTATAATCTCAAAGGTCCAGCTGGAGCCCCAGAATCCCTTTGTCTTGGATTGAAGAAGGACCTGCTCGGCCGAGGACAGCGGCCTCTGTCGAGGCAGTGCAGTGCTCTCTCGCTCATCCTCAAGTGGGACGTATGAGAGTCGGTACTCTTCCTTGGGGTGATACATTTTCACTACACTTAGCCCAGACAATCCAGAGACAAGGGGTACACTGTATCTTTGAAAAAATAATGGAGGAATAAAGAGGATTAGTCCTGACTGGAAAGCAGAACCAGTACGGAGAACATTCTGATTAACCTTCCAATGAATTTCCCCATACGATTCGGGCAACTGAAACTAGAGCCAAAACCACGGAGTTCAACCGGGTTGATCCAACAGTATGAGCAAATCTATTTCCTGGTGAAGTTTAGTGCCAGGGACTTTTTTCGACGTTGACCCACACACTCCTCCAGGGTTCGCCTATGAACTTTCAGTGTATGGAGCTGCGTGGAGAATAATAATTCAGTGAACATTTTGAGGAAGGTACCGCTCTGTCCGATTGGTTTGCTCCTGTTCTTTATTTTTGTCGAGCTAACTTGAAATGCTGACGATCGCTAGGCCATGCAACATTATTCACGGCTTAGACAGTCGCGTAGCTCCAGCGCCTCATTCAAGCCAACACGTCAACAATTTGTTCAATTTCGTTTGAACGCTGATTTTGAGTCGATCGCCACTATCAACTTGCCTGCCGATAGAATTCTTAAATTATTAGTTATCATGGTGTTATCATGGTACTGCTTACAATTTCGAAATATTGGGTGGTAAGACTCAAATGCATATACGTCCGCGCCATTATGGCAGACGTACATAAACTATGTACTATAGTAGTAGTGCTCACTACGGAAAGCCGGTATCCCCGTCTACGACCTAAGACATAAACAAATAAAGTGTTGGACTATTTATTGTTACTATGTATCAAGTTTCTCTGTGGGTAAGTCTTCGCGCGACACCGAAGCCGTTAAACCAGAATGCGTGGTGTCTATCAGCCCTATCTCATTGAAAGATGCGGACGGTAGGGGGCTTAGAACCGCCACACCTCTGCTGGATTCCCATCTGGGCAAGTTTGGCTTTCTCTTCCCTGACTTTCAATGACCATTGTACAGTAATGTCGCGATTCCGAGCCACTGGTATGTGGAGGTCAACTCCATGGTGGAATGAGACATGTGGGTCGCTGGAGTTGGCGACAAGTCAGTGCCGAATCTACATATGATGAATTCTACCTAAATCGGATAAAGAAAATCATGCTAGTAGTGATTAGGATGTTGCTTTCGATGTTGAATACTTACTTGTATCACGATAGTCTAGAATTAAGAAGATAGCGGTATTGAGGTATACCAGTCGGATCTCGCACGATCACATAGTGATAATATGTGATAGACAATTTGTATGAATATTAAAGAGAGTGCCTTCAACTAATGATATCGCACCCATTGTGGGTGCGATATCTTAAGTCATATGGTGCATATGACTTCGCTGACTATTTTCCCAGGGAGTTGTTTAGGTTGTTTAGAGATAGGTATCTGTATAGGTCTATGTGTGTAGATAAATATCCATACACAAAAAAATAGATATTTTTTTATATCGTTACCTGTACTCGAAGCCCTCATGGGCTGCAAGCCCAGGGCCTTGAACATACTGATAATTACCCAATGGCTACACCTTATTTGAGGCTGTGATCTACACATTCGTCCTGTCTACAGCTTGGTTAGTAGTTGCCCAATACTTTGCTACTCCACTACAGGGCTGTAGTGAATGACCAAGGTCAACGCTACACTACATTCATGCTAGAACAACCTAGGTCAGAAGTAAGAGTATTGTATGTTAGTTTACTGGCTCCGATATTGCCATTCAAGTATTGCTCCAGTGCATCAGTATTTGCCCCTTTATGGCCATGACGATAAGGCGGATATCTGAATGTGCAATCGCTGAGGTCGGCCCACCGATAAACGATCGCAGTCGGAGATGGCCCAAGTGGGTCAGTATATTCACCATGTTAGTATTTGGATATATCGGCTGCCACAGACATGAGATATAGGACCGAATTCTCGATTTGCGAAGAGATGAAGACGATGTCCTGATCATAATGCATACTCATGCGTCCATTGGTGTCAGTCAACCCGGCGTCTGCAAGGTACAGTCAGGGCAGCGATCCAAACCCAAAGCGGTGAACACACGTGACAAGTCGTCATCAAGTGACTCCGCCAGCCTCAACTTGCATCTCCAATCTCCAACCGCTCAAGTTTTCCTGCTTAACCCTTCAGTCTGAGCATCCAAGTTGCTCAGATCTCATACTACTCACAACTTACAAACCATCGATCACTCTTTCACCCTGTCCAGGAGCCGTCGCCGCTATGATGAAGTTCTTATCAGTCGCCACCCTGCTTCTTGCTTCTCCGCTCGTTTCGGCGGCTTCGTTCCCGTCCTTCTTCGACCCCACACAGGCCACCCTCAAAGCTGGTACCACTGAGGACTTCCCTGTCGAGGGAAATAACCCTTTGGACTACTGTGAAAACCCGGCTGGTAATGTCTTAACTATCGACTCAGTCGACCTGGACCCAAATCCTCCTAAACCGTACGTCAAACCATCATACCGTCTCTCCACTCTGATATGCAGCTAACCCTAAGTGTTTGTCTTAAAAGCGGCGCAACTCTTACCATAAATGCCAGCGGTACTCTATCTGAGACTGTTGATAAGGGAGCAACTGTCGCTCTAGTCGTCAAGTGGGGTGTTATTACTCTTGTCAAGCAGACCGTCGACCTCTGCGACCAAATCAAGAATGTGGATCTAGAATGTCCTTTGGAGAAGGGACACATGAGCCTGACCAAGGAAGTGAAGCTGCCGGCACAGATTCCTCCTGTGAGAATTCCCCTGAGATCAACCCGCGAAGAGGACTTGAGCTAATGTATAACCCCTAGGGCAAATACTCTGTCCTTGCTGATGTTTACACTAAAGACCAGAAGAAGGTCACCTGCTTGCAGGCTGATGGCATTGAGTTCTGAATTTGATCTAGCACCCGATCTGCTCGAGTTTCGTCATCGCATCCACCTGTAGGGTGGCCTCTTGTCTGTTGATCTATCATTTGGACACAGCTTCATTCTTACATGCCAGAAACGCTCCAGCCCACGTTTTCATGACTATTGCTCCATTTTCATTATCTGCTATCGTTACCAACGTCTTTTCAGCCTTACTGCTCCCATATTAACTGTGTCTTGTCTATGTTTTGCATTACTTGCCAATGTTCAGTCTTTTCTGTCGATGCCATCATTAGGCCAACTTTGATCTAATATATCTCCCACTGCCAAATGAACATTTTATCTCGGTCTTTTTACTATTAGTGGTGAGACTTGTAGTCGTCATCACTAGGGAACAACTGGTGACGTGGAATGGTTTGATAAATGCTGGTGCAAGTATAGCACAGCTTGACAGAGGATGAGACCTAATATATGCTATACTCAGAGTGGTTTAGTATGGTATTGTATATGCATTTGTTTAGATATGCTGGGTATCTCCCCTCTAGAACTTATGATAACACCTCGACATGTTCAGTTCTTGCAGTTGGTAGTATAGGAAGCCCGAAACTAGCGAAATCACCGGAATATTTTGGCACGAAACAGGTATATCGAAACACATAAAACTAAAGACCCTCGTACGGCCACGCAACCAAAATTGAATAAACACTTGACAAAATCATTCACCAAACAAACGACGGACACGCTTTAGAACGCTGTCTTTCTCAGGGTCGTACGGGTGATCTTTGCTGGGGATTTCAAGGACGGCGGGGAATGGATCGGTAAAGGTATCCACGCTGTGACGGATACGCTCCGCAACCTGGACGTAAGGGTCAATATCGAGAAGCTCGGTATAGGGGAAAGTGAAACATTGCGCTGACATGTTGATTAATCAGGACCACGGCGATGTCCTTCCGCTCCTGGGTGTAGCTCTGGAAGGCCCGTTCAATCTCCGAGGTCTCTGTCTTAGAATCGACAACAAGGAAGTTGCGCTGAGCATCGGGAGGATCTGTTACGTGCTGCAAGATTGCAAATATAGACGTCAGCTTATGGCTATACTCGGCTGTCGAGAGAGGCAAAGGGGAGGAGAGGACATACCCCGATACCAGCAAGAAGAAGACCGGTCACGGAGCTAGAATGCACAGGTCAGTTATGAGCAAAAAGACGGCGCCGGTATTGTCTTTGACCGAAGAAAGGGGAACGAACTCTTCATCTCCAATAACGGCGAGGAATTGCCGGTCCTGAGGTTGTGAGTCGTTAGCAACGCTATCGGAGGGGTTCGAGGCTGGGGCACTGGGACCAAGTGTCAAGTACCTTGTATGTCGCGGCCGCAGCCATGTTGTGTATCAAAAGAAATCGAGCGCAGCTCTCAGATCAAAGTGAGCACAGCGTCTATATTAGAGCAGAAACTAGTCGCAGACCACTGATCAGTTGAAGCTCGGATTGATGAAGTTGTCCGCTGATCGCCGCAATCGCGGAGCTGGCATTACGTAATCTGATGCAATTTTGTTTACTTTCGGAGTTGATTGACTTCTTTGTTTTTACCCAATAGCTTGTTCGGCACCCTGCATGTCTTTGTTTCGCCTGTTCGACTGAAGCAAAGCTGCCGAGGACAGGCTTTTGCTCTTTACAACCACCTCTTGTCCCTTTCGCGAAATATGCCGCGCCTTGTACGCCGTCGCCCGCTCGGGGAGCGCATTCGAGCTCAGTTGAATCCATGGGACTGGTTGCTTTGGATATCCGAGGAGATTGAGGGCAATGATTGGGATCAAGTTGAACAGGACTGGGGCCTGCTTGTGGGAATCTTTCTGAATATGATATTCCTCGTGGCCCGTGCAAATGGAAGATCAAGTGGCAGTAAGGCGATCGATGATGTTTTTGGGGAAGATGAGGGTGTACCTTGGCTTAGTTGGTTGGTAAGTTGTGCATCCCATTGATTGAATTTGATAAATATCTATGGAGGTGAATCCGAATGAAGTGATAACATTGTATTTCAATAGGCATCGTTCATCGTTACAGCCCTCGCCCTTTTCTCGACTTTCAATGCCTTCTACACTTTCTACCGCAAAAGACACTATCGCATGTTTGAGACACCCATAGACCAGGCCCCCGCAAGCTCGTCAGCTCAAAGAGTCCGGGTTGACTCAAGTCCAATGACCGCATCGCCTATTCGATACTTAGCCAACGTGATGTCTGCCGACTCTGCTCAGTCAAGAGCCCACCCAGATGCGCAGCGAGATGTATGGGAGGTGGCCATGTGGGATCCTCTTCCCATGTGCATACGACTTTTCTGTCTATTCAGCCCGGGACATGTTCTTGTCTATATGCTTTTCCTACCAACTCAGCTCTCCGACCCACGCCCTAGCGTGACAATCGTGACAACTGCTTTCTTAACAACCCTATTGTCGGTACAAATGTCCTTCCTTTCAGCATCATATAAACAGCAAGCAAAGGACTCGACGCTGGTTCACAAGGAGGTCCTCAAAGAGTACGACAACAAATATGTTCATCCTCGCACGCGTCCCTTGATGAGAGACGTCGGAACACAATTTGCTGACGGCGATGCGGCCCAATCCGCTGCGGACTCACAAAATCAGGTTGAGGTTTACACTCCAACATTTATCATCAATCGGGGATTCAAGACTAGCCCAAATCCCAACTATGTCAGTCATGTCGACCCGGACGGAGTCTCTCCCCGGCGTCCTGCACCTCCCTCTATCTCAGGCGGCTCATCAATCTTTCAATCCCGCCCACCGCTGCAGACCCCCGTCGTGTCGCGTGATGCGTCCCCATTAGTACGGACAACGGGCACCAGCATACGACAGCCCCAATTCCGACAACCTTCTACCAGCACAGGCGATGGCGGCAACCTTGGGGTTTACTCGCATGCCAATTCTCCCTTAAGAAAGTCAGCTTCTACAGCGTTTGAGCGTCGCCTCCAAAGGGATGGTGACTTCTTCTACCGGGAATCAGGTACAAGTCCAGTGAAGAAGCCTTCCAGCCCGCTCAAACGAATTAGCGTGGCAGGGTCTAACAGTCCGTCCATAAGCGGATCCAGTAGACCAGGAGGTAGCCTTGGGACTCGTCGAGAAACGAGTCGTTACTGAAGATGAAGCAACAAAACACTTACTCTACAACTGGCCATGATATCATTTTACTTTACCATATTATTCAATGCATAATGAACGTGGATTCAAGGCGGATATCCACGGGCTCGACAATAACCACCAAAACCCAAGCGTACCCTGCATAGTCAATTCCCTAATACACTCTAAATTCGATGCGTCATTACGTCTTGACTTCTCCATTGCGAGGATTTCTTGATCTTGCCACGTTGTGGAATGTGCAGATCGTCCAGATTCAACCATTTTTCAAAGAAAACCAACCTCCAAAGACCAGGCAGTTGCTCAATATCAGCCTAGTGGACAGTTTTATGCCGGGTCGTGCTTTCGCTGAGCCACGGTCGAACCACTTCCCACATCCTCAAGCTGGACCAGCATCGTAGTTTCTTTGCCAGTGAAATAAGTGTAAATTTATTTACCAACTGTCAAGGAACTTGCGATCGGATGGTTCAGTCATACCAAATGGCGGCGGGTTGAACCTTCAGGCATTCCAGCGCGGGGGCTGACATTCTTCATCGCGGATAACATACCAACCCAGCCATTGAGAGCACCATATTCTTACGCGTTTAGACCGCGGTCATTCATCCTCTGATCTAGGCTGGCAAACCCCGCGGATCTTTTCTGTTCGTCAATTGCTCTTTTCGCATGAAAATCGAGACATCCGCGCCAACCTTCCAGCTCACTCCTACAACCTATCATTACGAGCTAGTAGTCACTCTTTTACAACGGCATGGGCCAAGCTAAGATTGATTCTTGGCTTCTGTGTGTGAGCTACTAGCCAGCACTCTGTTAAGCCCATCATGGAGATCGAAAGTCGGTTCGAATTACCGGACGGACATCTTGTGAACCTCTCACCACGACCTCACCACCACGGTCAATACCAAGCATATCGAGCCGACTACGCAACTGAACTTTCTGCAAACTCTCCTTCTCGATACGTTCCTTCTGATTGTCGTCGCGAACTCACGCCCCCTCGAGGAACCGAAGACGCCATGTTTCATAAGACAAAAAACACCAAGCTTCCACTTCCGAAGTTCGTAGCTGGGAAAGGAAGCGAACAAAGAAACCAAACTCCCAGTCCTACTGCAATACCCAAACCATCGTCAGCGGCGATCTCCTCTGGTGGATCCGCTGGTACGCCTACTCAATCAGAAGATCGAAGCCGGGAGCACACATGGAGGAAATTACGAGATCGATTCGAGAAAGATGTGTCACCTTTGTCGCAAAGGAATTCTTTCGTCCGATCTCGAAACAGTGATCAGAATGGCTCTCCAGAGAAATCGAATACCAGGAAGCCGAACCAAGCCCAATCTGCCAAACGAGGGGCTCGCTCAGCCATCCCAAGCCCGCATAACAGAATACCTAAACAGAATTCACGAAACAACTTAACTGTCAACGCGAGCTCCAAGTGCCGCGATGCCGATCATCGTTCTAACAGGCCGGGAAGATCAGATACCAACACGGAGTCAAGCCCTCCTTCTGTATCTCCTATTTCAGCAGATGAATCAGTGGGCGACTGGGAAGACAGATTTGTAGTGCACATGCCATCTGCGAAGGACCCTAATCCACCGACGATGACAACTCAAGAAATTTCGAACTATCAAAGGAATCTTGAAAGAAGAAAACGCGAACGCCGACGGAGACGAGTATCGGATATTAGTGGAGTCAGCTCGCACAACGCGTCTACGGAAAGGGAGAGCAACTCGCAACCGACTCAACAGTCACATCCTGAGCAGAGGACAGAGACGTTCAAAACCTATAAGGGTCGACCGTCTCAGTCTGAACCGGCGTCAGATCGACAGCAAGCGACTACTTCTCATTCACAAAGTCCCCAATCTCAGGCCGACCAAAACAACAACTATTATAGCCCCGAGGAAATTGGCAAGAACAGAATTAGTACAATCTGGGAAGAGTCGTCGCCATTGAAACCCAAAGACAAACGACTTTCACAGAATGATGGTTCTTTTTTAGGGTGCAAGGAAATCAATGGGCCCGGTGTCAAAAATCCGGACGAAATCCTCCTGTTTTCTTCTGGTCAAGATTCCGAGAACCTACATCCTCGACCTCTCGCCATAGGAGGAAAGAAAAAATCAAAAGAGGAGACACCGACGGCTGCGGGCCATGGCCAGCGGAAACAAGAAGTGAAGGATGTTCTTCACGAAGAACGAACAGAAATTTCTCCGAATACGAAGCATGCCCAATGCTCGAAGCTGTCATCCAAGAACCTATGTCAGGATCTCAACTCCTCGAATCACGAAATGCCGAGGTCAGACTCCCAGGGATCCAGCAAAGAGAACGCCCTTCCCAGACCGAGTTTCGAGACGGCGAAGGAACACCTCGAAGATCGAGGCGACGACGATGTGTTCATTATCACACCCACTGTCACCCGTACTATGATTCCTTCTTCGGACAAAAAGCCTCTCAGCATCAAAACCCAAGGATTGCGACGTCCCGGTGGTATTGGCCAAACTGGCACAGGCGAAGCCGTGAAGGCCGTTCGTGCAAAGGCCCAGGTCGTCTCTACACCTTCTGGGCTGCGACCAGCCGGCGTAGCCTCGCAGACGAAATCGACGGCGCCCTCAACAGCATCGTCCAAGAAGGCAGCACCCAGCAGCATCCCGAAGCCCCACGACTCTCCCGCGTCGAAACAAGCTTCCCAGCCGAAAGTTACTTCAACTCGAGACACGCCAGGCAGAGACACCCCGTCGAAGGGAACACCGTCGAAAGAACCAGTATCAAACGAAACACCATCAAAAGAAACCGCCGACACAGAGACTCCGTCAAAGGATACCCGGTCCGAAGAAACGCCCATCAAAGACACTCCGCCAAAGCAGTCGCCCTCAAAAGACAAGAGCGACCAGGACAAGGCCAACAATCAGACAAACTCTATCCGTGGTTTCATCCGTACGTCCGGGCTAAGCAGAACCGGCGGAATAGTCAGGTCTCCTACCGATAGTCTGGCAACGATTCTGCGCAATGGCACTGAGTCTCTCCGTAACAGAGCGGAATCTTTCCGAAATACAAACGGGTCTCTTTACTTTAGCAGTCGGAAAGGATCTCCTGTCTCCTTGACATCGGCACCGTCTAGAGATAATTCAGAATCATCACGATCTGAAAGATCCTTTAGGTCCGCGTTATCTTCAGCCAAGGACACGCCGCCACCTTCTACAAAGCCGTCGCCTATCAAAAAATCATCACCGACTACAAAGCGTGTTTCCATTGAGATGGCGCCCCCACAGGTGATAACTCCTCCCCGTGAGAAAAGAATCCCGCGTTATAACACCCCTCCTACTCATAAAACGCCCCCTAAGGAGAAGGCATCGCCTAAAGAATACTCATCTGGGTCAGAGGAGCAGCGTCTCGCAGCCGAAAAGCAAGCTCGAGCCGAAAGACTTGAAAAGTTCAAGGAAGAAGCTCGTCTGCGACGAGCAGCAAAACTGGCAGCCGAGGCCGAGTTGGAAAAGCCGAAAGATAAGACAGGCGAGGAAAAGGAGATTGCAGAACTGGATGGCCATCAAGTTACTGGGTCTTCAAAACTGCACCCCAATATCACGGATGTCTGCGATGACTTGCGAGAGGGTCTCCATTCAGAGAGAGATGATTCCTTCAAAGAAGGAGCCAATTCGCTAGCTCTCTCGATGGTTTTTGAAATCATCGTTATGGCCATCACCCAAATGCACAAGGCTGTCCACCAGGGTACCGATAGTCAATATGCCAAGGTCCTGATCAACAATGTCTTCAACATGGCCCAGCATTGCTATCGAGTCTTCACTCGGGTGTATCGAGTTATATCAGATTACCAAGCCACTGGGAAATGGCCCAAAGCCAAAAACGACAAGGTCATCAGCAATTTCTTGATCGAGCTCCTCCAGGCTGTTCTCTATCTCTTTGTTCTCGGCTTTGGGGCTCTGGTCGTTGGACGAGCTGCGAGCTATGTTCTGCTTGTCGGTAGCTGGATGCTATGGTTTGCTAAACCATTTGCCTGGACAGTTCAGGGTATTGGCCGTGCTTTGGTTACATGAGAATGACTTGCGCAATTCTTTCTGAAGGCGACTCTTTTGGTTCTTTCTGCTCACAATCCGTTTTTGACTTTAGCGTTGCGTGTTTTTTAATGCGGATTTTTTTCCGTTTGGGAGTATAGGTGGTCTTGCGAGTTTGCCCTGTTGGTGTGGTGCCTTGGCTGCGAACGTGAGGTGGTTTCAGTTCGTTACTCCTTTATCATTAGCCTGTTCTAACCACCGTTATACTGTATCTAATATCCGCAATGCATTGATCCTAGTTCGCATTTCTAAATTGCCCGAATACTAAGCTAGTCTGGTAGAAACAGTGAAGTGAATTTGCCATGCAAGCCATCAAGCCATCTTTTCGCGTATGATGATCAAACCCTAGAACAAGCAGCCAGGGCTGATACCTCATTCGGCCGTGATCAGCTGTAGAATACTGGTACCTAATTCCATTGCAGGCAAAGCTACAAACAGGAAAAAGGAATTTATGTTCAGCTTTGGTCGTGAATTTTTGAATTTAATTCTAAAGAAAAAAGACAGATCCATGAACACCCAAGGTCCGAAGTCGGAGCTTGGCGTTATTCGTCCTCTTCGACAATTTGGTCTTCTCGAAGGCTAAGCCCCTTCTCTCTGCAAAGAGAAATATGTTATTCGGGTGTTGAAAAGCCCTTATAGTGAAACAAAGCATGACCGAAAAATAAAAGAAAATAACCAGAATGACCAAAGTCGAGCGCCGAACATCGGGATGAAATGGGGGAGGAAAAGGGAACCGCTGCTTGCAAAATTGAAATTGATCATCGCATGAAGGTTTAATTATCCTTCGAGGTATGATCTCTATATCCAGAAACTTGAAGAAAAGCAAAAAAAAAGAGGAAAGAAAGGTCGAATAGATAGCTCCAAGGGAGCAAAATTATGATGTTGAATTTTGGATTCTTCGGCTTCCAATCCCCCCAGCCTCTAGACATGATCAAAGCCAATGGCAATATCAGTGCCTAGAGGACAGGCACCGGGCCTGCAGAGGATTGAAAGAAAAAAAGAAGGGTTTCCGAGCGATGGAGCGTCATTGTTAAAAGAGACGGGGTATCGGTACAAGGAGATGTCGAATGTTGAAATCTGAAAAGAAACGCTCAGGAAGAAATCGTTGAGAGGTCTTCAATCGTGACGCCATGACACATTGCAGGAGTGGCCCGAGATATGGTGTTGGATTTTTTTTTCGGGCCTGGTATCGTTGAGTATCGTTGAGATAGGTGATGTTGAATTAGGTAGGAGTTGTAGACAGTAGTGTTGACAGTGGCGCATAAATATACGAGCCCGCGAAAAAAATAAAGTCAGTAAGAAGTTTTCTTCCGGTTGAGTGGAAGCATGTTTAGTTTTTGGCAGCAGTGCCGTTCTGCTCGGATGTGCCATTAGTTTCCGGCTTGCCGGGCAGTTCGACAGCGAAGTCCTTGACCTCGAGATCGTTAAAGAGGTCAAAGACGGCGCTAGTCCGGTGGAAGTCATTGTCGACTAAAAGGAGTGAGAATTAGCTTGGGATTCTACTCAAATGATATATACGCGCGGACTTACCAATGTTAACGAGCCACCAGTCATCCATAACCTGTTGGATCAACTTGCGACTGGGGCTTGCAGCATCATGACACTTGGCCCAGTCATCACCCAGGGCGTAGGCTTCGTCCTTCCAGGCGAGGAAACTGATTGTCTCCACGATGGTCGGCTGAATGATCTCCCGGCCGGCGAAGATACCCCAAGTCAAGGCGTTCGGGCTGTCACGGGTGTTTGTCTTCAGCTCACCAGTCTTCTTAGTGGCATGGTAAGTGAGATCATCGTTCTTCTCGATCTTTGCGATAAGTTGATCAATCAGATCCGATGGCACGAGAAGCTCGAGGTAGGCCTTTTGGTAGACAAATCCGTTCTTGGGGCCCCATCCGTACACGGGGTGAGAAGACTTAACGCCGTTCACAGCAGGCTGCGAGTTGATGGTCAAGAAGCCACGGCGATTGACGTTCAGTAGCAAGTCATGAATATCGCTTGCCTCTGCGGTGATAGGACTGTCACTCCAGGGAAGTCTGTCCAGCTCACCCTCCAAGAAGCGGATGAAAATTTCTGAAAGGTCCTTGATCGACTTGGGCTCGCCCCACAGCTTGATGTTCTGCTCGTTAGTGCCCTTGAGTCCAACGCCGTAAGCATCAAGCTCACCGAACGCAGGAGAGCGTGAATCGGTCCAGCGGCCGTTGGGGTACTCATCCCATGTCTGGGTACGGGCCACATAAGAGGAGTTACGGTTACGCCAAAAGACGGGCCGAACATCTTCGCCTCGTCGGCCGAGGGCAAGAGATGGCCGCCATGGGAGCTGGCGCTGAATGGGAGACTCATCTGAAGGTGCGAGACCCAATTCTTCTAGGACCAGTCTTGTCGCTTGGGCAAGGTTCATAGTATAGAAATGCAGATGGTTGATACCAGAGGCCATGAGCTTCCGGCACATTTCAGCGATAAGGTGCTTTCCGATATCTCGGACGGCGGCATCGTCATTCTTGACGGGCTCAAGAGCCTCCATCCACTCAGGAGGAACGCGAGTCTTGGTCCAGTTGGAGCGACGAATGAAGGCAGCGTAGGTCTGAATAGGCATGATACCTGGGATGATGGGAACGGTAATGCCCTTGTCACGACATTTTTTTACCCAGGCAATGAAGTTCTCGGCATCGTAAAACATCTGAGTAATGACGAAGGAACTTCCGGCATCTACCTTCTCTTTTAAGTGATCGATCAAGAGGTCGACATCAGGGTTGTCATCGGCACCCTCCGGGTAGCCACCGACACCGATATCGAAGTGGTTACCGTACTTCTCCCGAATGTACTTCACGAGATCCTTTGCATAGCGAAATCCGTTCTCTGTAGCTTCCCATGTCTCCTTGTCACGAGGAGGATCACCGCGAAGGGCCAGGATATTGGTGCAGCCGGCCTTGTAGGCGGCCTGAAGTGCTTGGTCAACCTTTTCGCGACCCATATCGGTACAGGTGAGATGCATGCAAGTCTCCAAACCGTAGACGGACTGGGCAACTCCCACCATTTCACAGGTCAAGTCCGAGAGACGGCCACCGGCACCCCAGGTAATATCAATGAATCCAGGGCCCAGATTGGCCATGCGGTCCATTCGGTCGTACAAGTTCTGCACACCCTGTGCAGTCTTGGGAGGAAAGAACTCGAAGGAGATCCCCGGCTCCCCCGCAGCTTCTTTCTGCGCAAGCTTCTCGCGAATATGCATCGTGTCGTATCAATCTAATTGGGCGGAATATCAGTATCATGGAAGAAATGAGATCCAAATCATAAAACTCCATCACCCCAATGTTTGTCCATAAGGGTTTAATCTAAATCAGGCGTGCTTACAAGTACTCAAATTATCAACCGATTTCCTGTCAGCAACACCCAGGGGAGGGCTAGAATGGGCTTTTCCTGCTGCGGGGTCTTTGCAAACACCAGGAATTCTCCAGGAATCCCGACTTTGGTAATGAATCCCACGGCTCGGTTGTTGACAGGAGAGCGGTCAGGTAGGGTTAAAAAGAAAAAGAGAGAGAAAGAGTAGAAAAAGGGGGTGAAAAGTGAAGATAAAAAAAAAGAGATGGATGAGGTTCTCCGGGGGAGTGAAGGAAGAAAAGGGAAAACACTCTTTTTTGGCGGGGGAGACCGATGGTCGGAGGAGGCACGTGTTCTGCTGCCTTTCAAACAACGAAAGTGCGTGAAACTCCCAAAAGGAGGATTTCGCAGTGAGTTGCTCCTTTTTATATGATTCTATATTGCTTCAATTCCTTATACAAGATGATTTTGTCTATGTGATTTTGGGGGGAAATGGTCATCTCTTCTACTAGAGCTGCCCCTCCTACCCCTCCGCCGTGAGGGTAGAAAAAAAAAAAAGGGTTCCGGGGGAATTTTTCCCTTTGCAGTCCGTTTATCGCTCTTCTTGACTTTACATACTCCAACTCCCACCCTCGAAGACTTCGCAAGAGTAGACTCTCTCGATTAGAGCGGTCCTTTTTAGTCGACTTTACTCCTAAGATTCAACTCAAAATTCAACATGTCCGCCGCTACCATCCCCCCTCCCTCCGCCGATCAGGACTACAAGTCCACCCTCTTGCCGCTCTTGATCTCCAACAATGTCCTATCTTTTGGTACTTACGTTCTGAAGTCTGGTCGCGAGTCTCCTTACTTCTTCACATCCTCCCTGCTGCACACCGCCCCTCTGCTCCGCGCATCCTCCGCCGCCTATGCTAGTGTGCTTTCCGCTGAGCCATTCGTCTCTACTGTTGCCGATGGTGTTCCCAAGCCAAACTTCGATATCATCTTCGGTCCTGCCTACAAGGGTATTCCAATTTGCGCAGCTGTCACCAACGAACTCGCTGTGCGCGATTCGCTCTCTGGCACTTCCCAGGGTACCTGGGATAATGTGAGCTACTCCTTCAACCGCAAGGAGGCCAAGGCCCACGGAGAGGGTGGAAACATTGTTGGTGCTCCTCTGAAGGGCAAGCGTGTTGTCATTGTTGACGATGTCATTACTGCTGGTACTGCACTGCGCGAGGCCGTCGGTATCATTGAGAAGGAGGGTGGCATCGTCGCTGGTGTGGTTGTCTTGCTGGACCGTGAGGAGCGGGTCAGCGATACCGAGACCAAGAGTGCCATCGGTTGTGCTCAGCGTGATCTTGGCGGCAATATCCCTATTCGTGCCGTGATTGGCCTTCACGACCTTATCGAGAAGTTGGGTGACCAGATTGGTGCCACGGAGGTTCAGCGACTGAAGGATTACCGTGCCCGCTACGGTGCTGAATAATTAAAGTCGGCAGTTCTGATAGATTTATTGAGACATGATGTATGAAAGACCAAAAGAAAAGAGGGTTTGATACCAGGATTACCTAGATTTACTCCAATCTATATACTACTCGCGAAGGTTTGAGTTTGAGAACCAAGTGGCCATTCATTTGCCATGTTTCCCCGAGGCCAATGGCTTTTCTTCCATCTTTCACGCCCAATCCATATGAGATAGAGTTCCAACAATCGCAGTACTGGACAGAATTGTCAGGTTGAGCCCAGCAAACTCCACTAATCTACTAGTAACCTTGGAATCGTGGAATGGGACCATCGTCTCTCCAGTCGGGACAAATGGAATTCTGATATTCGAATACAGCAGCCCCAGGAACGCTTTTCGGAACCGTGAATTGCCAAAATCTCGATATTCAACAAAAAAATATGGGCCGATAGCCATCTTGCACTATGAAAAACCATCAAGAGTGTACATTTAGCATGGTTCGTCCACACGGTCCAAGTTCTTTGCCCCCTGCCGACACGTCGCACGCGACATTCGAAGTATACCAATTTGTCTCAGAAGAAACGAGCAATCCTGGAACTTTGTGGCATTGTTTAGATGAAAAGATAGAGGTTCTAGCTGCGGAGAATCTGACCGTCGTACACGATCTAGCTGGTAGTATGCTACAATTTGACATTGACATGGTTTACGTGCATGAGGCATTAGTACTTTGAACTGGCGGGCATTTGCTCAAAAAACGCAGCGAAAAATGGCTGCATGATGATGATCTGATCGCGCTCAGATCATTCGCGGGGTATCGGGTGCGATTCACTACAATTAGGACAGCCATGTATCTGTGTGATATTCAAGATAATGATGGTAGTAACGTTGGAAGCAAGCGCATTGCATCAGTGTACAAAGTGCCGAAGAGGCATCTTAGTATTAAAAGAACCAAGTAACTCACAAGGGGGGATTTCAGACCCTTCAACCTTGATATACTATACCTAGGAGTATGTCCTTTGGAGTCGGTACTGCTATATACATCACACAACGAATAACTATTGTTCTTTGATAATTGCAACTTCAGGTTTACTCATGGATCTCAGAGTGACAAATGATCAGGTTATTGGCTTATCTGCAGCAGCAAGATCGGCCTACCCGGTGGTGTCCTAATGGTTGCTTGCGTTCCACAGAGGTGATGGGTACAAGATGGATTTTGAATTTGGTTCATGTACCGAGCAAGAAACCACCTAGTAAACCTTTACTAGGCTTGGAAGCGGAGTAGAGGATCACGTCTATTCTAGCAAGGCATCAGGCATTGGCATCAAGATGAATATACTTCTATGAATGTTGTTTGTCGTTTCCATTTCGATTAACGCAGCTTTCATCTATTCAAGGGCGTATATGCTTGTGGTATTCTAAAGCTCAAAAGCAAAAAAAAGGAACCTGATGCATAGAAATGAAAGGAACCAAGCAATAAAGTGGTGACCCTGGCCAACCAAAGCTTTTCTTTGCCTTGGAGGCTTTGCCACCTGAGGATAGTATCAGGTCTTGTACAATTAGCCACTTTGATAGACATCCAAGAGTTGAAAAGGTCAAAGCAAATCAGCTCATCATACCTCGAGTCATGCTCAAGACTTGAAAGTACACATGGGTATTCATCTCGAATGAAAGCTGAAGAGAGCGTTCAAATATAGTTGCTACAAATTTGCAACAAAGCCTCAACGGTTTGTTGGATTTTGAATGGGCTCAACTTAATATTATTCTCTATGTTGTTGAACTCTGTACCCCAGAAGTTTCAAAGCTAAATCCTTGCGTGAAGTCTTTGAAGGTATGGGAAACCTTGTGATGTTGTGCTTGGTACCAACGTAGAACTTTGAAAGAGTGCAATATAAAGTCTGCTAATCACCAGCAAATGGAACTGAACATATATACTACTAGTTGAACCTAGGTAGTATACTGTCTCGCACTCGTTAGTAACTGATTCCTACTAGTACCTTGATAACAGTACCTACTACTAATTCTAGCTGGATTAGTTGTTATTTTTCAAGTAAAATGTTACTGTACTTGCAACCTCGATTGCCTTTCATTTTTCGAAATTGGGAGGACATTGATATCACTGCCTTTTCTATTCCCCAAAGACACAATTTGCGGTAACTCCTAGCATAATGGCTAGTATTAATCTTTCATCTACTTTCAGGATGATCTTGATCATTACTGTCAAGTGTCATACAACTAATCAATGCCTAATCTGACATCATAAAGCATTATCCTTTTCCCTCCAACTCCTCAGAAGATCCTCTTAGCAATACGAACTCTTCAAATGCTATTTTCGTATGCTGCAATTATCTACAAGTGCTGTCACAATTGAGAACTCAAGTTTTTTTTTTTTAACATCCCTCTGCTTGCGGCAGTCGAAACCAAAATCTAGAGTTCTGCGCACTTGTGAAAGCAAATCTAACTCTCTGTAGCTGCTTCTGAACTTCTGCTGCAGCACGATTACCCCTGAAAGCCCCGAGAGGACAAGAACTCTTGGTGTTAGACAGCAGAGAAAAATTCAATCAATTTCATGGAGTTGAAAAGTCTAGCTGAGAGTCTACTCATATCTAGAAATGTGCATCAGCTCTTAGAATTTATCTCGAAATACGATCATCCAAGCTGATACAGACTCTGACAGTCGACGTTAAAATCGGACTGATATCAGATCTCCGGTGCACTTTCTACGCAGCAGCAGATCGTTAGATATATTAAAGTCCGTAATATCATCCATGATCTGTGTCACTAGTTTTTGTGAGACATACACAACATAGATAACATGCATAGTACTATCAAGCCACAGTCATTCCACCCTGGCCGTCGGCAATGCACAGAGCTATGGATGGCACTCGAAGCTCATGAGCATTCTAGGAATCTCGTGAGACGGAATTTACTTTTTGTGTCTGAGCCCGGATTGTCTTGAAATAGAATTCAACATGAAAGAACCCGGTCAAGTCCTCGGATGTTCCATATGTATCCTGACTTCCATACCTCCTATCAGCAGTCACTTTGACTCTCACCATCCATTCCGGAGTTCAGAGCACCAGTTCCCAACCCTTTTTCAACTAGTATTGACCCCAGAGATAACAAAACCAAAGAATGTACTTTCTCTGAAGAGTGTAAAGTATGTTGTGATTATATTTGTGACTGGTTTCAGTGCTTGCTTGTTCGAAAATTCCTCCGAGTCTCTCATCTATTTCTTCTGGCCATTTCGCAACGAACCATTTTCTTGTCTTTTTCTGACCCGACGCGGCTAGCTAAGGCTGTGAAATCTGGGTTACCAGAGCTCCGGCGGCTAGGATACAAGTTCATTTCAAATATCCTAGGGTTGAATATTTTGCTCTCCACGGAGACTTGGTAATCTTGGAGGTAAGCCACTGACATAGATTGTCGTCCTATTATTTCGCGTTCTCTTTTCCCTTAACTGTTTTGGATTCCTTCTGCTCTGTCTCCCAATTCATTCTGGGCTTGTTCGGTGATCCATCAGAGATGGCTTTTGACCAATGCCCGCCAAAAAGAACAATTTTTCTCCTTTATCCACTGCACCCTGTCAGGAAATGCTTCTGATCAAGCTTACCTATTTTCCATATGATATTAACATCAAACCTTAGATACCATGCATTGGAAGACTGCAAGCGCTCTGCTTGTCTTCTTCGCAAAGCTCGGTGCATCATGGCCTTACGATGAGGCACTCATCGACTATAATCTTAATGAAAATCCCGATACAAAGGACCCTGCCGAGTACTGGGGTGAATGGCCCAACCATACCTACTTTCCCTCTCCAGAGAACTGGCGCTTCCCAGTATATACATTATTTCTGGACCGTTTCGTGAATGGAGACCCGACAAACGATAATATCAATGGAACTTTCTATGAGCATGATCTTAATTCAAATCAAATGCGCCATGGCGGTGATGTATCCGGTCTAGTTGATACTCTGGACTACCTCCAGGGTATGGGAATCAAGGTAAGAAAGTTATGTGATGTTCATCTCTCAACTCACCAAACTAATAGCGCCTGTTTCTTTTTTCCTTTCGAAAAAGGCCATCTATCTGGCAGGCACAATACTAATGAATCAACCGTGGGGATCGGACGGTTATTCGGCCTTGGATACGACACTATTGGACCAACACTTCGGTACTTTGCAGAATTGGAGAGATGCCATTACTGAAATTCACAACCGCGGAATGTATGTCATTTTTGACAATACCGTTGCTACGTAAGTATTGACCAAGTCTCCATATGATATTCCCATTCTCTCTAGTCTTTACATTAGGAACTCACAAATTTGAAACTGCCTAGAATGGGCGACTTAATCGGCTTCGAGGGATACTTGAACACCACCACACCATTCCTACTTAAGGAACATAAAGCCCAGTGGAAATCAGATCGTCGCTATGTAGATTTCCATTTCGGTAACACTTATAACGAAACCTGCCAGTATCCTCGATTTTGGAATGAGACCGGCTTTCCGGTCTCTAAGCACGTCGATGATCAGTTGAAGGGATGTTTTGATAGCGACTTCGACCAGTATGGTGATATAGAGGCATTTGGAGTCTATCCAGACTGGCAGCGTGAGCTAGCAAAATTTGCTTCAGTCCAAGACCGTCTACGTGAATGGGTACCAAGCGTCAGGCAGCGACTTGCCCGCCATTCATGTATGATTATATCGTCGTTGGATATTGATGGCTTTCGCTATGACAAGGCGACACAGGCAACGGTGGATGCTCTCGGGGACATCTCTGGCTCTTATCGTGACTGTGCTCGTCAAGTTGGGAAGAACAATTTCTTTCTCCCAGGCGAGATTACAGCCGGTAATAATCTGGGTTCAGTATTTCTGGGACGGGGTAGGCAACCTGATATGCTTCCAGAAACGCTTGATGATGCTTTTCGAATGAGCAATGACTCCGATCCCTATTATTTTATTCGCCAGGAGAATCAACAGGCCATTGATGGAGCCGCCTTCCATTATTCTGTTTATCGATCACTAACTCGGTTCTTGGGCATGGACGGTAATCTGGCTGCCGGCTATGATGTCCCGGTCAATTGGACAGAAGCCTGGTATGAGATGATTCTCACCAACGATATGGTCAATGCAAACACCGGCAAATTCGATCCTCGACATATGTACGGAGCAACAAATCAGGATGTTTTCCGCTGGCCAACTGTTCGACAAGGCACCGAAAGACATTTATTGGCTCTTTTCATTATAACGCTGCATATGCCGGGTATACCACTATTGTTATGGGGAGAAGAGCAAGCGTTTTATATTCTAGATGCCACGGCATCCAATTACATTTTCGGTCGTCAAGCGATGTCTCCTGCAACCGCATGGAAGTCACATGGATGTTTCCAATTAAATTCGACTCAGTATTATAACTGGCCGATCGATTCCGGTAGGAGAGGCTGTCATGACGAAGCCGCTACCTACGACCACCGCGATCCCGCACATCCGATGCGAAATATCATCAAACATATGTATCAAATGCGTGAGGACTTTCCAGCTCTCAATGATGGCTGGTGGATACAATTGCTGTCGAACCAGACACATGATGTACATCTACCTGGCTCTAATGGTATTCCAACGGAGACGGGGATGTGGTCTATCATGCGCAGCCCATACTTCCAACTACAGGACCTTGGAGAGTCCGGCAATCAAACAATATGGCTTGTCTATCAAAATGACAATAACACTGTTACATATGACTTTGACTGTTCAGACTCCAATACTGCTCTTATTGCCCCCTTTGACACTAATACAACTATCAAAAACTTGTTCTACCCACATGATGAGCTCATGTTAAAGGACGGTCCTACAAAGTTGAATCTCAATGGCTCGTCACATTGGAATGGTTGTTTCGATAGTCTGACTCTTGCGCCTTATGAGTTCAGGGCATATGTTCTCAAGGAGAAATTTGTCCCTCCTCGGCCCATGATTACAAAATTTACCCCAGGGCACGACGTACCTGTACTCTCCACTGCTCCACCAGGAGAAAGTGAGACACTCAACATTGCACTCTATTTCTCGACTGAAATGGACTGTACCTCGGTGACGCAATCTATATCTGTTGAATCAACAACTGAGTCTGGACAATCACCGTCTTTGGAGTCAGACACAGTCGACTGTGGCTTCGTGGCTGGCGATAAAACTTCGTACACAGGACAGATTCCAAGCACCTGGGTCTGGACAGGGACTCTGTCAAATGTCTACAATGGAGTACACAGGCTTACAGTCAATAATGCAACCAGTACCGATGGAAAAGGTACTAACGCAGTCGATCACTTTCTGATACGCATTGGGCAGCACGATAATCCAATGATATTTACATCTGCAAATTACTCCAACAGTCTACTTCACGAGTATCAGAATGGCAGCCTATACATTCAGCAACACGCTGCTGGTGCAGATATGTACCGTTATTCTACTAACTGGGGGAGTACCTTTTCCAAATGGTTACCCTACGTCGGCGGGAATCATACCATTCAGGAGCAGCATTGGTCGGGAACGAAGAAACAGCGATGGAATGGCAAGCATGTTCGTGTCGAGTATTGGAGTCGCTTCACTGGCAGCAGTGACTATGTCCAAGAAGGTGATGGGCCTGGATCTAATCATGCAGTCCCGAGACGCTTTCCTCATCTCTTCTTCAATGGGCCTTTCAACGAGTATGGCTACAATGCAGGCCTTGCTAACGTTGTTAAGCAAGACAAAGACGGCCTTTGGAAATTTCGATTCATGGCCGAGTGGCCTGCTGAAGGTCAACTCAATATTTGGGGAATCAACCCTGATGGGCGGCCTGACCAGAGTTATATCTTTGGTGACTCTAATGGGGACTCTGTTTTAGATCGTCTTCCACCGTCATCATTGAGTACGACAACGATCAACATTACAGATCATCCTCCCCATCCCCATTTGGCTTGGAGAATCCAGGTCGATGATAATACACTCAAATTTAAGCTCATACCGGCGGGATCCCAGTATGTCCAAATGGCCCTCTTCTTTTTACTCTGGCTTGTGCCAATGATCACTGCCATCGCTTGCGCCTACATTTTCAAGAAAACATTTTACAAAATCAAGTTGAACCAAGTGGGTGCCAGCGAGAAGCAGACACTCATTTCTCTCGATCTTCTCAACAGGTTCAAGTTTGAACCTGGTGACTCCAGGAATTTGTTTGTACGACTTGCAACCAAGTCCAAGTTCCTCCAAAGTACATCCGCCTTCGGAAACCGTTCCTCGAACCGAAGAAAAGTCTTAGTTGCGACAATGGAATACGATATTGACGACTGGGGTATTAAAATCAAAATCGGCGGCTTGGGTGTGATGGCACAATTGATGAGCAAACAACTTGGCCATCAAGACCTCATCTGGGTGATTCCATGTGTTGGTGGAGTCGAATACCCGATAGACAAACCAGCCGAGTCGATGTTCGTCAGCATCCTAGGAAATTCCTATGAGATCAAGATCCAGTATCATCATTTGAGGAATATCACATATGTTCTCCTCGACGCCCCGGTGTTTCGTCGACAGTCGATGAAAGAACCCTATCCCGCCCGAATGGACGATCTTGACAGTGCTATCTACTATTCTGCATGGAATCAATGTATTGCACAGGCTCTCAAACGATTTCCGATTGATTTATATCATATAAACGACTATCATGGTTCAATAGCTCCACTTTATCAACTACCAGAGACAATACCCATCTGTCTTTCACTCCATAATGCGGAGTTCCAAGGCCTATGGCCCATGAGAACACAAAAAGAAAAGGCCGAAGTGTGTTCAGTCTTCAATCTTGATATGGATATTGTGACTCGCTATGTCCAGTTTGGCGAGATATTCAATTTGCTCCATGCCGGCGCGAGCTATCTACGTCTTCATCAGCAGGGATTTGGCGCTGTGGGAGTGTCTAAAAAATATGGCAAGCGGTCCTACGCGCGATTCCCTATTTTCTGGGGCTTAAAGAAAGTCGGAAATTTACCGAATCCAGATCCCTCTGATACCGGAGAATGGAATAAAGAGCTTCCAAAAGAACGCGACATCACTGTTGATAATGAGTTTGAGATCCGCCGAGCTGAATTGAAACGACAGGCACAGGAATGGGCTGGCCTTGAACAGAACCCCAATGCTGATCTATTGGTCTTTGTCGGAAGATGGTCTATGCAAAAAGGCATCGACTTGATAGCCGATGTTATGCCTGGTGTTTTGGAAGCACGTCCCAACGTTCAATTGATCTGTGTTGGCCCAGTCATTGATCTATATGGCAAATTTGCGGCTCTGAAATTGGATCGCATGATGAAGCTGTATCCAAGACGTGTATTTTCGAAGCCTCAGTTCACGGTACTGCCTCCTTTCGTGTTTTCTGGAGCTGAATTCGCTCTAATACCATCTCGCGATGAACCTTTCGGACTTGTGGCTGTTGAATTTGGCAGAAAAGGTGCATTGGGAATCGGTGCTAGGGTTGGCGGACTTGGGAAAATGCCTGGTTGGTGGTATACAGTCGAGTCGACGACAACATCACACTTGCTGAAACAATTCAAACTCGCGATTAATAGCGCATTGAGCTCTAAGCCTGAGGTCCGAGCTATGATGCGTGCAAGATCTGCCAAACAACGGTTCCCAGTCGCCCAATGGATTGAAGACTTGGAGATCCTGCAGTCTACTGCTATACGAATTCACAATAAGGAGCAGGCGAAGGCACAGCCTGCCTCAAATACTAACCTCGGCTCATATAATGCTATCTACGGAATGATGACACCCCAGACAACGACTAGGATGTCTATGAGATCTGGAAGATCGAGTGGTACCGTGACACCTCCTTTGCGATCCCCGAGTCGACCAGGAACAAACGCATCAATGCAACGCAGCTCGATTATATATAGCAGAGACCCCAGTCCTGGCTCGGAAAGAATACCCCGGTCTGCACTTAGTCGAGAGCTTAATTCGCCTACCCGACCAGTTTCTGCACCCATCGAAAGTATTGGACGACGAGCCCACGGCAAAGAAAGCATGGCAGATGATGATAATATTAGCATCACACCCCCCGAAGCCGATGATGATAGCGGCGACGAGATGATGGCTACCTGCTACGGTGATGATAACTATCTAGTAGTTGCAGAATCATCGGAAGCAGGTCGGAAATCAGCAGGTCAACCTACAGGACAGCAAAATGTCAGTGTGCCTCTGAATCGCGAACTACTTTCAGCGCGTCAATCTAGCCAGGGCTCCTTAGCTGGTCGATCTACTTGCACACCCTCAGGATCGACGGCACCCAGCATAGCAGGAACAGAGGATACTCTGCTTCCACCATCTCGACCTTGGTCAGGCCCCGGAAGTCGACTAAGTAGCACCTCTGCATTATCAGTCGACTCTGTCGTTGGAGATAAGAAAGACTACAAGCTTCAGAAAGTCGATCCTTTTTTCACGGATAGTAATGGTGAATACTACCGGGCCTTCGAAAAGAAATTAGAAGAGCTCAATGGTGCGAACTCAGACAATCAACTCTGCATCGAGCAGTATCTCGAAAAGAGCGAGAAGAAATGGTTTGATCGGTTCAGAGACGCTCGTTTGGGACGAAATCAATCTCCTGCTCCTTCAGTGCAATTTGCTAAAGGTAGTGGCTCTTCTCCACCGGGTTCTATCACAAATGATGATACAACATCCCATGAGAGTGGTGTACCTGAACGAAAAGAAGCTGGAGATGAGTTCCTGTTAGGCGATGACTACATACCACCAACAGGTCTGAAAAAATGGATGCAGCTACGCATCGGAGACTGGCCCGTTTATTCCCTGTTCCTTGGATTGGGTCAGATTATTGCTGCCAATTCATATCAAATAACCCTACTCACCGGTGAGGTTGGTCAAACTGCAGCAAAGCTATATGGAATTGCTACAGTCTATCTCATCACATCCATTCTTTGGTGGCTTTTCTTCAGATTTTACAAATCTGTACTTGTTCTTACGGTCCCGTGGTTCTTATACGGTCTCGCGTTTCTAATCATTGGCCTCGCTCACTTTGAATCTAACACTCATATGCGAGGATGGATCCAGAATATCGGTAGTGGCATCTACGCTGCTGCATCATCGAGTGGCTCTATCTTCTTTTCTCTTAATTTCGGGGATGAAAGCGGTGCACCGGTCAAACAATGGGTCTTTCGTGCTTGTTTGATCCAAGGTACCCAGCAAGTATATGTGATTGCTCTCTGGTATTGGGGATCAACTTTGACAAAAGCATCAAACGCTGGTTTTCTGGACTCGCAAGGAAGAATCACTAACACTTGGAGAATGACGTTCGTGTTCATTTTCTTTCTTATTGGCTCGAATTTGTCTGATATTGGAAGATACTAATGCTATTATTATACATAGTGCTGTCTGTACACCGATCACGATATTCTTATGGTCAATCGGGTTGATCGTTTACTTTGGCCTACCGAACTATTATCGACAAACACCAGGAAAAGTGCCATCTTTCTACAAGTCTGTGTTCCGTCGCAAAATCGTCCTATGGAATTGGGTTGTCATTATACTTCAGAATTTCTTCCTGAGCGCTCCATACGGTCGAAACTGGAATTGTAAGTCATCCATCAACACTTCCTAATGTCTACCAAAAAACTTGTGACTATTATCTGATACGAATCTCCTCAAATAGTCCTCTGGATTTCTCAACATGCCAAACCATGGCAAATCCTCTGCCTCTGCGTTGCATTCTTCGGCTTCGCTTGGATTGCGATCCTCTTCCTTCTTGGATGGATATCGAAATCCCATAGCTGGGTACTTCCAATCGTAGCCTGCGGCCTTGGTGCACCGCGTTGGGCTCAAATATGGTGGGGAACATCTGGTTCCGGTCTTTTCCTTCCATGGGCAGGTAGTTATACATCCGGGGCACTAGTATCTCGAAGTCTATGGCTTTGGCTCGGTGTCATGGACGCGCTTCAGGGTCTCGGCTTCGGTATGATTTTATTGCAGACTCTAACTCGCATGCATATTTGCTTCACGCTTCTTGTATCCCAAGTACTTGGATCTATTGCGACTATTTCTGCCAGAGCCTTTGCGCCGAACAGCATTGGTCCGGGCCCTATTTCGCCTGATATCACAGCCGGGGCTGGTGCTCTGGCGAATGCATGGTTTTGGATCGCACTGATATTCCAACTGTTGATTTGGTGAGTTAGTTTAAATCTGAACACGGTCGAAGATATCAATTAACAATATTCGAAATTTAGTGGCGGGTTTCTTCTTTTCTTCCGTCGGGAGCAGCTTTCCAAGCCTTAAAAGGCGGACGATTTCCTTTTGTTTGGTCCTTACTATTGGGCAATTCTTTACATTTCATTTCTTGCAGTCTATTTCCTGCTCATGGTGAAGCATTTTCTATTTAATATTAAGCGATTGCGTTACGTGTTGCGTGCTATTTCGTTGATCTTAAAAACACATTCATGCACAAATATTTTACTTGTGGAAGGGGAAAAAAATATTGAATCATAAGTCATTCCTATTGAGTGTCGAATCATCCTGAAGTGATCCAACAATTTAAAACCAATAAAACTTTGCAAAAGACAGAGCATGCCTTTAGACATGATGGAGTATTCTTTTATAAAGCCAACCGAAATTCCACGGACAAAAACAACCATTACCGCATCCAATGCGAATACCCAGAGCGCCCAGCTATATTTCTCAAAGCCAACTTTACCACTCAAGTGGCTCATTCTTTACATCGCCGCGGTTGGTCTTGGGGACCGGTGCAGCTTCAATCTTTGTGGCACCGCGGGTGCCGCGACGGAGATAACCGCTGCCATCGAGCCAAGGGGTGTCAAGACTACGCTTGGCCTCGAATGTGCGGATCTTGGACTCCATCTGCAGAGTCAGACCAATGTCATCGAGACCGTTGATTAGACAATGCTTGCGGAAGCCATCGACATCGAAGGAGGCGATCTTGGTTCCCTGGGAATCCTTGATCTCCTGGTTGACAAGGTCGACCTCGATCTCGCGACCAGCGCGAGCCTCATCGGCAATCTTCTTCAGAGCAGCTTCGTCGGAAACAGGCACGGGAAGCATGCCGTTCTTGAAGGTGTTGTTGAAGAAGATGTCAGCGAAGGATGGAGCAATGATACACTTGATACCAAAGTCGAGAAGGGCCCAGGGGGCGTGCTCACGGGAGCTACCGCAACCAAAGTTGGGACCGGTGACAACGAGAATGTTGGCGTTGCGATAAATACCCTGGTTCAGAATGAAGTCTGGGTTCTCCTGGCCGTCGGGGTTGTAACGGAGCTCGTAGAAGGCAGCGGAACCCAGACCAGTACGCTTGATAGTCTTGAGGAATTGCTTGGGGATGATAGCATCGGTGTCGACGTTAGAACGATCCAGTGGAGCAGCAATGCCCTTCAGGACGTCGAACTTGGGAAGACCGGTGCTGCTTCCACCGCCAACGGAGGAGTTGGTGTGAGGCTCATTATCAGCAGGAAGGTCCAGAACACGGTCAAGTTCGTCCTCAGTCTCGGGTGACTCGGCCACGGGCTGAATGTCGACCTGGGGTGCAACCTTGGCAAGAACTGGGCTGGAGACGACGTGCTCGCGAACGTCGGCGAGCTTACCAACAATGGCGGCAGTGGCAGCCATGGCGGGCGACATCAAGTGAGTCCGACCCTGGGCACCCTGGCGACCCTCGAAGTTACGGTTGGAGGTACTAGCGCAGCGTTCCTTAGGAGACAGGATATCTGGGTTCATACCGAGGCACATGGAGCAACCAGCCTCACGCCACTCGAAGCCAGAGTCAGTGAAGATTTTGTCCAGTCCTTCAGCCTCAGCCTGTTGCTTGACCAGACCGGATCCGGGCACAATCATTGCCCGCAGGATATTGCCAGCGACCTTGCGGCCCTTAACGACCTTGGCGGCAGCTCGCAAATCCTCAATACGGGCATTTGTGCATGATCCAATGAAGACCTTGTCGACGGGAATCTCCTTCATGGGAGTACCAGAGACGAGACCCATGTATTCCAGGGCACGCTTGCAGGCAGCCTTACGGCTCTCGTCCTCGAAATCATCGGGGCTGGGAACAACGCCATTGATGGGGACGACATCCTGAGGAGAGGTACCCCAGGAGATGGTGGGAATGATATCCTTGCCCTGCAGGAAAACGTTGTGGTCGAAGTGGGCATCCTCGTCGGTCTTCAAAGTAGACCAGAAGTTGACAGCCTTGTTCCACTCAGCGCTGCCGTACTTGGGAGCAAGTGGACGACCCTTCAGATACTCAAAAGTGATCTCGTCCGGCGCAATCATGCCTGCACGTGCACCGGCTTCAATAGACATGTTACACATAGACATACGAGCCTCCATACTGAGACCTCGAATGACAGAACCACAGAACTCGATAACGGCACCAGTGCCACCAGCGGTTCCAATCACACCAATAATGTGAAGGACAACATCCTTACTGGTAACGCCAGCAGGAAGCTCGCCATCAACTTGGATACGCATGTTCTTGCTTCGACGAGTAAGGAGGGTTTGGGTGGCGAGGACGTGCTCGACCTCACTGGTTCCGATACCGAAGGCAAGGGCACCAAAGGCACCGTGGGTGGAAGTGTGACTGTCACCGCAGACAACGGTAGTACCCGGGAGTGTGAAACCCTGCTCAGGGCCGATAATGTGAACAATACCCTGACGCTTGTCTCCCATGCCGAAGTAGGTCAGGCCAAAATCCTTGACGTTCTCCTCCAGGGTGGTACATTGTAGGCGCGAGTCGTTCTCCTTGATGAATTCCTCGGCATTCTTGAAGTTTTTCCGCGAGCTAGTAGGGATGTTCTGTAGGAAAAAGAAAAAAAAAATCATAGGTCAGTTACAGGTTGCTTAATCAGGGGCAATTCCATTCGAAGAGTCAATCCTTTCCAACATACGTGGTCCACAGTAACAAGGGTGCAGTCCGGCCGGCGGACCTTGCGACTGGCGTTCTTTAGGCCCTCGAAGGCCTGGGGGGAGGTCACTTCGTGCACCAAGTGACGATCTGTCCTACTGTCAGCGAAAATTGTTCCGGGTTTCATTGAAACACGTTTTCAATCGCCATGAGGGGTTGTTCGGCATACCGATATATAGCAGACAGGTACCATCTTCTTGCTCATTGACGATATGGTGGTCGAAGACCTTATCGTACAGGGTTTTCGGCTTTGACTCTGCGGTAGGCATGATGTGCAGATGGAGTGAATATAATATAAAGCCCTTTGGGGAAAATAGTTGGTCTGGGGTAGCAAAGTGCAGACTTATATTTTGACTGGCCCGCGATGTCGCTGCCCTGCAGCTCGAGGGGCAACGCCGATTTCGGTCGGTCAGCGGCCAATACTGGCGATTTGATTGGTTGAAGTGGCGTAGAGAGTGGATGCCGATGTCGGCCCCGTGCAAAAATGCGACAGCGGCTAGTGGCGCTTGTGGGCGGTTGATCGGCGTGGAAAAGTAGAAACTCGACCTTTGGAGACTTCATAGTACATCGAAGAAGAGGAAGAATTCTGGTGCATATTATTTTTCACTATGATAATTGCTTGATGATTGCCTCTAATCTGCGACACGATTGATTGGATACTATAATTATCACCCAGGTTGTGAATCCCCATATGTTTGTAGACCGACTGATAATGCATGACGTATCCTACAACAGCCCACGATGACTCAAGCAATACTGGTGGGCCTCTTATTGGCCACGGCCGCCGTCTCCGATCGTGCCGAGTGTGGGATGTGGGACACTCCTACAATATGTATGTACAGTATACAGTAGATATGTACAGACTCAAAATTGGATAAAAACACACGTTGGTAATCGATCTTAGTAATGTAGTATGTTCAAATTATGTGATAATGTCACTTTGTGCAATATTCGTTCGATCTGGTCACAGAGCACTTTCTATCCAGTGCCTGTGCTATAGAATGGATTAAATGACAAGTATTTTTATATATTCAATGTGTTCAGATGCACATATTTGTGACCAAGCAGAAAATACATTTTTTTCTGCTTATTATAAGAGGTATTTTCTAGTACATCATGAAACGCCAGATCCCATCTATTTCATTCCGAGACATCATGCCGAAGGAACAACGCATAAATCATGAGCGAGCACCGAGATCTACCACGATCCTTTTGCCTGAAACTGATCCACTTCGCAACTTATCAAGAGCCGCATTAATACCGTCTAACCCCCCTTCGGCACGAACAACATCAGGAAGACTCAATGTCTCATCTTGCAGTAAGCTCTCTAGCCAGCATACCAGGCTTTCACCAACGGCAGGAGCCTCATGGAAGAGTTTAATTGGCACAGTATGATATCGAATCCCGGGATCACGTTCCTTAGGCAGGCCTGTTAGTCCCAATAGATGGGATTGGCCCGACTTTTCTAATGTCCTTTCAAGCAAAGTCGCTGTTTCTTTGCCCACTATATCGATTGCATATCGTAGTTTGCCGTCTGTAACCCCTCGAATGATCTCGACTGCACGTTCTGTATTTTGTCTATCGACAAGGAGATCAGCTCCAAGTTGTAGAAGCTTAGTGCCGTGTCGAGCAACATCAGCGACGCAAATCACACGGAGGCCCGCAAGCTTCGCTAATTGAAGAGTGATTAATCCAGTAGTTGTAGACGCTTGATCATTGTCAGCGCTGGAAAAGTATTTCAATTTCAAAGGGATTGTTAATCTCACCTCCCCAAATTGCAATCCAATCACCCCTCTGAGGCCGATCTGGCGAAGCAAAACACTCATTTAAAATATCCGTAGGTATAGAGTTCTTGTCAAGCTGATTTACAACATTCACAAGGTTTGGACCGGGTGATTTTGTTAGAAGCGAGAAGTTTAATCCGAGGGAAACACCCAAAGCGAGGGCTGAGGCGACAAATGCGACACCAAGAGACGCAGAAGCAGTGATCGATGTCGAGGATGGAATACGGGCAGCATTAAAGTCAGTGGAAATGGCGTATTCTTGGAATGCAGCTTTTCTGATATCACGATAATCTGTTGATGGTACCAGGACGATATCGCCAACACGAAGTCGTGAAGACTTGTCTGGTACTTGAAGGACAAGCCCGGCTAAATCACGTCCGTTAATCCATGGCAAGCTAGGTATACCAAAGTTAAAGGCACTATAAACATTTAGTGTTAGAGCGTCATACGTTGTGGAGGGCGATCTGAACATACGGTGCCTTCCAGTCGATCGGGTTGAGGCCGATGGCAAGAACCTTCCAATAGTATGTTAAACTATTTGACTTGCATGCAAGCTTAGACCAACGCTAGATCTTACCTTGACCAATATCTCTCCAGGATGAACAACAGAAGGGATGCTATGATCGTTCACTAATGTATACTGCTCTCTGACTCCCTTTAGTAGAAGCACCTGCTGGGTCATTTCCATTGGCTTGGAAATCGGTACTTTTCCCTCCTGCCGAGATCGCTGAGATGTATTGCTAGCATTTCCTGATGATGAACAGTGATGGAAGGTTGTAGGCTTTTGCTGCAGCTCTTCAAGTTGAAGGAATGTGGTTGTGGTCGACATGATATTTGGGGCCAACAGTGCCATACTAGGAATTCACAGGGGAAAAATTGAGGAAAGGAAAACTATTTTAGGCTGGATTAAGTCTATATTTTGTCCGCAGCTACAAGCATGAAGTGCCTCTCGGGCGAGAGGCTTCAAAAGAGCGAGCACTCAAGAAATTGGTCAGCGGGGCATTGATATCAATCCTAGCTTCAAGCACGCACTATGGTCAGAAAGCCTCCGCTGGGCTCTTGACCCAGGGTAGACCTCAGAAATGGTCCGGATTGGAGTATCACGTCTTGCATCTGTACTATGTAACTTCCAGCCTATCCCGTCGTATTGGTTGTAGACTGCCTCTCCATTGCTCATGGCGGGGCTATAATGGCGTGATGGAGAATCCTCGTTGGTAACCCGGGGGAGAGGAGATGGAGATCAAATTTAAGGAAATAGTTTATGAGCCTGATCATGATGTATATCACCTGGGCAGGGTCTACCTTGTGTGTCGGCCATTCCAGGTAATATGTCGACAGGTAGAAAATGGAAAAAGTCAACCCAGTTGCTGCATGAATTTCCGAAAAATCGATAACACCGCTGTTGAATAATAACTATTGAAGAAATGTACAACCAAGGTGTCTTGTCGTCTCGATCTGATGTGATCCGGGGTTCGAATGACGGAACCTCAAAAGTTTGGCTCCCAACAACAAAGTCAGAAGTAGAACCTGCGACATACGGAATACTATTTGAATGCTTACATCACTGCAAGAATCCCGGATTGAGGTTATCTGAATGATCCGAGTATGAATATATAATCCCTTCCATCGAGAGGAAGCTGAAGAAGGAATATCCTCCACTGTTGCAGCTGAATGCCGAGGTAGCTTCTCAGCTTTTCGCTTCCTTGATACCTACAACATCCTTCGTCGTGAACCTGACTCATATTGCCATTAAGGCAATGCCTTGGAAAAAGAATTTACGTTCTATAGGCCAAATAAAAGAGCACATGCCGTCTTTTGAACATGAAGTTGAAGATGTGGTGCGGGTACATGTATCTCTTAGACAATGAACTAGACTCTTACCAGTACGCGATCGTAGGTAAATGTCAACACTTCTCGGCCGGGAAATAATGCTATCAAATATCTCCAAGGAAAGTATATCTGCTTAATTTGTTAATACAGGATGAATCTTCACGGAATTCTAAGCGAAAATGGACACAGCCTCCGCGGCCATTCTCTAACTTGACGTATCTTAGCGGCTCGGGGAAGTTCGTGCGAGCACGTAATCTCAACTACAAAACACAACATTCTCCTTGGACTCAGTAATTACCTACGCCAATCTCGCCTGGGCCATCTTGGTGATATGAGCTAGCAACAGGAAGGGAAAAGTTCCGATGTTGCCATATCACGAAATGCCATGTTTCAGGAATCAGTGCTTTCTTAGCTGTTTTGAGCCGGTCACTCATCATAGGGCAGGCGTTCCTTAGTGTTAGTATCATTAGTATATATTTATCTCGTATCTTTTCATTATTCGGGGGCTTGGGGTGATATTGTAACATTGAGGAAGAATTCTCTTTTCCACAATGTCAGATTTCGAGAAGAACGCGTCACCGATAGATGCAGAGCTCACTAATGAATCTGCTAATCCTCCGACCATTGCTAAGCAAAAAGGTATGTAGAGCCAAATAACCCCCGGTAAAAAACATCCGCTGTATACCCAGACCTGTTCCCTGACATGGTAATAGTGAAATGGTATCGGTCGACATTTTACAATGCTCTCGTTCTCGGACTTTGCAATTTTCTCGCCCCAGGGATCTGGGGAGCGATGAACTCTCTGGGCGGAGGTGGTGAAGAAAAGCCATATCTTGTTAATGCAGCAAATGCATTAACCTTTGGGCTTATGGTGGTTTCTTGCTTTCTGTCCAGTGTTGTGGTCCGTTTCATCGGGATAAAATGGACATTGATCGTGGGTACGATGGGATATGCACCATATGCAGCTGGTCTGTACGTCAACAACCGATTCGGTCAAGAATGGCTGGTCATTCTTGGCGCAGCGCTTTGTGGAATATCGGCCGGTATATTCTGGATGGCAGAAGCGGCGATTGCTCTCTCCTATCCAGAGCCCTATAACCAAGGTCGCTTCCTGGGATTTTGGCTCGGCTTTCGAGTTGGAGGGCAGATTCTTGGCGGCGCTATTAATTTGGGCGTTAATGCGAAGCGAGCGTCGGCAGGTAGTGTTTCTTATACGGTGTTCATAATTTTCATTGTCTTACAGGCCTTGGGCCCTTTTACTGGATTGCTTCTGAACAAGCCGTCCAAGGTGCAACGGAAGGATGGCATTCCGGTCCAACTTCATGTCAACAACAGCGTGGCGTATGAACTGAAGGCAACGGCGAAACTCTTCTTCAACCGCAAATTCTTGGTCATGGTCCCATTTATCTGCCAAGCAGTATACACAGAAGCCGTCATGTTCTCATATCAAGGATTGTGGTTTTCTGTTCGTGCGAGAGCCCTCGGATCTTTCCTGTCCGGTATCATTGCCCTTATTATTGGCAATCTCTTGGGTGCTTTTCTTGATACCAAATCAATTTCTCTAAAGACTCGGACACGAGCTGCATTTTTCTTCGTTGTCGCTTGGCAGGGAATTTGCTGGATCTGGGCCACAGTCAATACTACCGAGTTCAACAAAACAAATCCCACTTACGATTGGCTCGATCCTGGCTTCGGAAAAGCCTTTGCGCTGTTCCTTTTCTGGGTTGCAGGTTTCCAACTGAATTACATGTATCTGTGAGTTTGAATTAGAAGGGGGAAGATGTCACTGGCAAGAATTTACTGACGAAGAGTTAGGTTCTTTTTGGTCGGCAATTTAGCAGATGAACAGGAAGAAATCGTCCGAATTACAGGGCTGCTACGTGGTACTGAATCTGCCGCACAAGCTGTGAGCGTACGTTTTGCAATCCTGGAATGCTCTTTTTCCAATTTATATACTAACTTTTGGTGTCTAGTACGGCCTCAGTAGCGTTTCAATAATGGCTGCGGTTGGAAATCCTTACCTCAACTTCGGTCTTTGGGGAATCGCTATCATACCCTCCTGGTTCATCGTCAAAGAGGTCGGACATGCCTTCAGGGACAAGAAGATTGAAAGGGAGATTCGTGCTCTGCACGATGTCACGCACAGTCCATAATCGTAATATGAATACAAATAACATTCCCTGCGTATGGTACGCAGTATTCGAAAGTGAACATGTGGATCTTCTTTAATCATAGTGAGACATAATATATAAAGTGAAAGGATGGAAGTCTTTAATAAATGAGATGTCATCTTTGTAGCTTCCGAGGCTCATTGTAACAGATTATACAAGATATTGGAACATCCTATTATCATGGTTGAATACCAACAAGGCCAATCGATGTCGTACAAATAGTCCGGCTGCTCCACATAAGGTCTGGACAGCAACCATGTGCCATGCAAGCCGATCCTCTCTCATAGGCCCCATCCACACGAGCCAAAGATTGAGCAATGTCAAATTCGACGACTCAATGATTTGACCACTTTCATTCCTAGTCACTCGTGCTAACCGTAGAGCATGGAGAATATCCAGTGCGGTAGCAACCAAGGGCGATGGAGGAACAGTCCATTCGGTCACCGAGGCATCTAATAACCCAGTTGATGCATTGAACTTGGGCAGTCGGTGGCGGGGACATGGAATAAGGTGGAACAGCTGCGGTGTGGAGTATAGGAAGTTGAATATTTGTGGGACAAACAGCAATAACAAAGTCTTGCTGAAATGACCCAAGATGCCCACAACCGCGAAGACCATTCCCGCGAAGTAACAATAAGTATCACCCACAAATACCTTAGAAGGATACCAGTTGTGGCACAGGAGTGCCGCTGAGACGCCGATGAATGGAAGTAGGAAATATATGGAGAATAAGTGTGAGTCTGTTGCCGGGTGAGGGTAGGGTGTGAGTGGCGCAAGGTACATGGCGTCATTGAATAGCAGGAGAAGTGCAATGACAAGCGACTGGGTCACTTCAATACCATTGATACCGGCCAACATATTGATGGCATTTGGGCAGAAAATTGCAATGGCCGCCATGTACATGTAATACGAGCTGCCGAGGTCAATAAAGTCGCCCAGGTATCGTTGCAGCGGGACCGGCACAACAACCTGTGTTACGCCAAAGTCGACAAAGTACACGATGAGCATTGGAATTGAAGCAAATGCAGGAATGAGGACTTTGTGTCTCCAGCGAATATCAAGTAGGTCATCTCCAATGCCTAGGATGATAATTGACTGCAGGGATAGCAACCCCGACAGGTATGATGCGAGCTGTGATACGAAAAACTTAGTCCAATCATTCAACTTGATGGAAGAAAAGCAGAAGACCATTACCCACCTTGCCATGAGGAAATCGATGTAGATAACGGCCCGTTTCAATGTGTTGATCTTCAATCACCACATCTCGATTTCCACCACCCGAAGTGGCGGCTACAATGTCCTTGTAGAAAGCAAAGGGAATGAAAACAATAAGGGAAAGGAGATAGACGACAGCGCACACCGCTCCCATTGTTTCTGGTCTGAATCCGGACATCAGTCTCCATTCTATGCCAAAATCTGCAGATTGGCCACACGCCTGGTGTGTGGACGTACATTTCAGGTTTTCTTGGTTTAGCCATGTCCTTCCCCTTCAATCCTGCCTTGATAAACACAGGTCCGAGCCAGCGGATCAAACTAAACGTTATTGCAAATGCAATGATTGAAAGACTTCCAGCAGCAATCAATGGGGCGCCATCACCTTGGAAGGTGTTGACTAGGATACCGACTCCAACTCCCACAAGTACTAATAGACGCCAAGTCTCCGTACGAGAAAGAGTATTTGAAGAAGACATTTCGAGCAATTGCACGACCCTTCGCTCGGGTCTACAGACTCGACTTCGAGAAAAACAATTGGCGAGCGAAAAAGGAAGAAACGCTGACACAAAAGAGAGAATAAGAGAGACAACTTACGCAAGCTGGCTTCTTCATTGGTGACGCGCCGCCAAAGAATCTCCCCGCGATAAGGTCTTATCGGTGTTTCTGCCATGGCTCACCGCCTATGGTGGCCCCGTGATGATCGCGGCCGAGAATGGGAAGGCCGCAGGAAACGCTGAGACACGTCTGTTTCATACCATAGCATGCAGACGTGTTGATGAAAGCGCGTCATTGGCTCAACTATCAGCTTAATCTAGACTTCCCTGGGGAAGCTTAAGTATATCGTCTCGATGGGGAGTGTGGAGCGTGCGGAGGCTGCGGGTGGCTTTGCCGACTTCGATGCTGGCCACCGGGACCTTGTGTCGGTGACCAAGTTCAACTTCTATGGGAATCGGATTGTGACAGCATCGACTGATCACCGTATGAAAGTTTGGGATCTGAAAGATGGTCAATGGCGGCTGATGGATACATGGCGAGCGCATGATGCCGAAATCCGCGATGTAAGGGCCTAAGATGCAATATATCATCGGATTTCTGGTCTCTTTTTTTCATGCTGACATTTTCCTGGCAGGCAGTTTGGAATGGTCCCTTCACAGGTCAACATATTGGCAGTGTAGGCGAGGACATGAAACTCAAGATCTGGCAAGAGGATGTGACGCAACCACCCAACTCGGGACGGCGGTTTAGATCCATCTTTCGGTTGACAGCGCCACAACGACATCCATTTGTATCTATGGACTTCCGGAATATTGATCTAGAGTCATGGATGGCTCTCATCACGCGAGACGGCTATCTAATGATTCTCGAGCCCACTAGTCCGGATAGTCTAGCAGACTGGCAACACTTAGACCAGTTCCGCGTATGCCCTGCACCGGAACGCGGAGAAGAAACAAGCTTCAAAATTCAGTTTCACCATGACCCAAATGATATCACCCACACAATATCACCGGAGACCGATCGCAAAAATTTATCGCTAGTTGTCGCAGCCATGGACACAGTCAAGATCTATCGCACGGATGCAAACCGTCGATTCTACCATGCTATTGAACTGAATGGACATGGAGGTCTCGTGAGGGATATATCTTGGGCCAATGGTTCAGTGAGAGGATACGATCTCATTGCCAGTGGAGGCAAAGATGGATTGATTCGCATCTTCGAGGTCTTTACATCAACCGCCCAGGGATCTCAAACCACCAACTCCCGTAAGACCGAACGACGCCAGCAGCAATCTTCGTCCGTCCGGGCTACATCTCAATCGGGGATTGGCTCAGCTTTGGCTAGTCGAGCGCCTCCCTCTGCCTCTAATCGGCAGGCCAGTGGAGAATCTCAGTTCCGTCATTCATTCAAGCAAGTGGCTTGTATCGAAAGCAGGCATCTTGATGTCTGGCAGGTTGAATTTTCATTCGCAGGTAAGAACCTGTGTTTCTAATCTATCCATATGATGTCTAATCACAACGGCTACCCAGGTGACTCCTTGATGACTGCTGGCGATGACGGTGCAGTCCGATTTTGGAAGAAATCTCTCTCTGGAGAATGGCTCGAGTTTGCCGAGACAGATATGGCAACACAGTAGCGAAGATTGCCTGTCAAGCTTTGTTGCTGATGATATTCCTTATCTTGGACCATGACCTTCGCCCTTTTCTAGACACCTTGATTTCAAGGTTGTGCCCAGCTAACCTCCTAATGATATGTTCATATGATTGAAATGGTGCTTGGGAGGAATGATACCCTTGTGTTTAAAGTTGAATTGAACTACTTCATATATTAATTCCAGTTTTTCGAATGATGCCAGTCATCTTTATTATCCATCCGGAAAGTACCTGTGTACTTGTACGAAGTCAGGAGCGACCCTCAACCGGATGGAGTTTTCTCTGCAATTTTCAATCTTCACTTTCTTCCTCCTCTCTCATTTCATACATATTCCTATCGCTCAGTTCCTACTCATGACCTGCCATGGCCGTGGGCCCAACTCTTGGAACGGGCTTGTTTATAGGGGCCGGTCAAGCCCTAGCCGTGGGTGGTCCGGCTTCACTACTCATCTCATACTTATTCTTATCACTCTTAACCTATTTCATGGCAACAACCGTCGCTGAAGTCGCTGTCTATGCACCCTCTAGACATGGTTCGATGATTGCCAATGGCTTTCGATACCTCCCATCCAGTCTCGGTCTTGCCACCGCTACGCTTCGTTGGTATACCCTCGCTCTTATGGTTCCCTATGAAACCACAACAGCCATGGTTAATCTTGGATTGTGGAAGCCTGGGCCAGCAGTCGCCATCCGTCTGCTCATCATAACCGCTGTGGTGGTCGGGTTTAACTTCCTTCCTGAACGCACCTTTCGAAGCACCGAGCAACTATTCACTAGGATCAAGATCGGTACCTTGGTCTTTTTTCTCGTTCTGTCTCTGTCGATCGGCATGGGGGGCGCGACTGGTCATGACAAATGGGGATTCCAATATTGGATAAAGCCAGGAGCTATGAATGAGTATGTAGCTCGTGGCTCGATAGGAAGGTTCTTCGGTTTGGTGCAATGTATCTTGCATAGTTCCATTGCTTTTACCTTCGCACCGGAGATCATCGTCCACCGAGCCGAAACTCCAGATTTGAGCGACGGTATGGAAATTGGCGGCCCCATCATCCCGCCTATCGGATCGGAACTTCCTAGAAGAGTCATTTATGATGTTGCGACCACCGCCTTTCCTTATATATTGAGTTCCTTGGCGATGGGTGTGATGGCTCCTTACAATGAACCTCTGTTGAACAATAACGGAGCAGGCGGCGGTGTCTCTCCTTTTGTCATTGGCATCAATACGGCGAAGATACGGATTATTCCAGTCACAGCAACCATTGCAATCTTCCTCTCCTCCGTAGCCTCTGGTCGGTCGCTCTTACATTTGTCCTCGAGCACACTAGTCGCACTGTCAGAGCTCGGCCATGCCCCCAAAATGCTCAGTACCCGAAATCAATGGGGCGTGCCATACATGGCTATCATTACCACGTCAATGTTTTCCTTGCTCGCTTTCATGTCTGTTGCGGTTTCGAGCTCTACGGTGTTGACTTACTTCCTCGTCTTTGTCAACAGCTGCGGGTATCTTTCCTGGATGGTCTCTTGCGTGACCTACCGCCGTTTTCGTCATCATCTTCATCGACGGGGACAGAGTGATACCGTTCGATTTGCTGTTCAGCCAATGGGCACATACGTGGGTTTCATGCTTAGTGCAATCATGCTACTCGCCAACGGGCTTGTGGGAGGCCCGCCAGGTCCTCGGCCAGGGCCACGAGCGTCAAGAGTCGTGGCAGCATACTTCAGCATTCCAGTCTTTGCGGCCGTCTATTTCCTTCACCGATTCCAAACCATGTTCCCTTATCGGTCACATGCTAAGGACGCACCGATTGACAGGGATACTCCCAAAGATCTCACGGGTGCGTGTAACGGACCATCGGAACAGCCTGCCACAACGCCCGATACAATTGAGTTGGAACAAATCTGGACTATGGCCGAGGAAGAGGTATGATGTTGTGTGCAGTGAAATTGAAAAATGGGGAACTGTTCCGTCCACCCACTTGTGCCCCGCCACGAGGTATCATTGAAATTGTTAGTAAAGTTGGATTATCCTGCAAGTTGAGCTTGGCTTGTAATGTAGTCATTCGTTGGAACCTGTATATTTCCTCCATGTTTTCTTACGCTCGTTTTTTGCAGTTAAAAAGACTGGTCAGTGATTGCTAGATGGCTCTTTTTAAGTTTCAATCTTTAATGTCTTCTAGAAGAGCCAAACATCCTACAGTTATCCGTTTTCTATCAGAACATATCCCGAAGAAAGAGTATGCTGTTGGTGTAACTTGTGGTATCCGTAAAAGAGGATGGAGATACGATCCTGCTCTCCCCACCCCCGCATCATCATATCACAACTAGTTCAGTAGGTTTCCGGGGACTACCCTACATTACAATTTAGTAAATTGTAATGTAACACTTTCCATCTGCCAGTTTGAACCAATTGATATACTTTCATACAGTAGACTAATGCCGCCAGTGGAAACCTTTCTGCCAAATTACAACCCGGGAAAGTCGGGAATTGAAGGATACTTCTATAGTAAAGGTCATGATGCAATATGTAATAGTGAGCAGATCCGATTGGAGAGAAAGCTAATGATTCCCCGATGTGAGGAGAAGATCTGTATATTAATGTGTCGATGTTTATTGTCTGTGCTTTTAGATATTGGAGAGGGGCTCATCCCATGCTGAGCGAACTTCCTAATTGAGAAAAAGAGCCCGCAGACTAAATACTAGTTTCATGGAAGTCTTGGATGATCATCTTGACGGAATTACTTGGCCCCATGGAATATGGTAATAGCAAATACTGCGCACGTCCAATGATTTGGGTCTGGAGTTATCTAGATTACAGTAAGATCTTCCCAAGACAGAGGAAAGGCTTAAATCCTACACTGTCAAAAGCTACCTGAACTTTACAATCATTTTCCATAACCTACTCTTGATATACCCCAATAATCATTAAAGGATTCGCTGAAGGTACTCTTTCATAGGTCGATCTCTCCACGCGCTGCAAACCCCTTACAAATAATGATACTTCCCGAGAACTTTCATTGTATTAGTATCATATCTTCTCGTCCAAAGACCGGGGAAATCCAGCAAGACTCCACTACCCCGTCTTAAGTTTGCTAGTACTGCGGGGGTCCTTACGTCCATGTGCATCCCAGGGCAAAGGACTCTCAAAGTAACAATGCAAGGCCATGACGATCTTCGCACCGGGGAATCGGAAATTCGAAGAATGGACCCATAATCATTCTTCACTACTGTTAACATTAAGACATTGAATGCAGGAACTGACCCAAGTGGTTTACTATTCAACCGAAGTTCACCCGGACGTACTCCATTAGTATCGGCCTAGGAAGTTATACGATGTCACATACTCGGCCGCTTGACCACACTCGTGGTGTTTTTGGAACTGATCAATAAAGGGAGTGGTATTTAAGGGTGGCCATATGACTCCCAAAGTAAAGAGACAGATCTATTTGTAAACATTCTAGTAACTACTGGTGGCATGTCTGTGTTCAGTCTCAAGGCTCCGGCCTTACTTTTGCTATTCACAAGCGCATCCGCCGTTTCTTTAAATTGGGACCGCTCACAATTTTCCCCAGAAGGATCACCCGAAGTCCCTAGTCGTGAGTATTATCATTTCCCTTCCAGTCTTACCCAGAAGTTGACCTGCTATAGCCGATGCAAGTGGCCTCGGCTGGAAACAGGCCTTCCAACACGCCGACGAGTTTATATCCCTGCTTACTACCGAGGAAAAAGCTGGCTTGGTTTCAGGGACTGAAGGCCCCTGTGTTGGAAACATTGCCCCGATCGATCGCTTCAACTTCACTGGTATCTGTATTCAGAATGGACCTCTAGCACTGGAGCAAGGTACATACTCTTCGGTGTTTCCTGCTGGTATAACGATAGCCGCAACATGGGACAAGGATATTGCTTTCAAGCATGGCTATAATCTCGGAAGTGAATTTCGCGGGAAAGGGTCACAGGTTGTTCTTGGCCCAGTTGCTGGCCCTCTCGGTCGATCAGCTTTTGGTGGACGGAATTGGGAAGGCTTCTCTCCTGACCCTTATCTCACTGGTGATTTGTTCACATCCACGATCGAGGGCATTCAACACATAGGCGTTCAGGCTTGTGCAAAACATTTCATTGGCAATGAACAAGAGACCCAACGACAGCCTAGCACAAATGATGATGGCACAACTATCGAAAGTTTATCTTCAAACATCGATGATCGAACCTTGCATGAGCTATATCTCTGGCCATTCCAACAAGCCGTGAAAGCTGGCGTGGCCTCGGTAATATCATCCCGCTGAAATGAAATCTGATGTCGAATCTAACCTTTGCTCCCAGGTTATGTGTAGTTATAACAGAATAAACCAGACATATGGTTGCCAAAACAGCCAGACTCTGAATGGAATCCTCAAAACAGAACTTGGCTTTCAAGGGTATGTTATGTCTGACTGGGCTGCTACCCATAGCGGCTCAAAGGCAGTGAATGCTGGTGAGGACATGGATATGCCTGGAACCGATCAGCTGTCTCCTGTCTATTGGCATCAAGCTCTCGTGGAAGCGGTCAAAAATGGAAGTGTGTCTTCTTCGAGACTTGATGATATGTGCCGACGTGTTCTGACACCTTACTTTCATCTGAAGCAAGATAAGAACTTCCCAGCGATTGATCCAAGTGAGAAAGATTTGAATGCTCTTCTATTTTCGAGCCGTGAGTACTGGATTCCAAGCCTTGAAATCCCATCCTGCTGACACTTGAAATGAAAGCCGAGGATTATAGGTACAATTACACTTTCGGATCTCAAGCCAACGTCGATGTGCGTAAGAATCATGGCAAAGCAATCAGAGAGGCGGGTGCCGCTGGGGTCGTGCTCCTGAAAAACAACAATAACACCTTGCCTCTCAAAAGCCCCCGACGCATCGGAGTGTTTGGAAACGATGCAGGAGACCTGACGAATGGCATGTCATATTTCACCTTCAATGGCATTCAGAACTATGAATATGGAGTCCTTGCAACCGGGGGTGGGTCTGGCTCCGGGCTTTTTACTTACATTGTCAGCCCTCTGGAAGCAATCAAGCAAAAGGCAGACTTCAAAAGGAATCTGGTTCAATATGTTCTGAACAACAGTGCGATAATTGAACCAGACAGTCCTTAGTAAGTCTTGAATCACTACCCCATATACCGGACTCACTGACAAAACCCAGTCTCGCAGCTCTTCAGCCGTCGCCACCAGATGTCTGTTTGGTCTTTCTCAAAAGCTGGGCTTCGGAGAGCATGGACCGTGAATCACTACATAGTGATTGGAATGGAGACAAGGTTGTCGAAAGCATTGCCGCCATGTGCCCTAACACGGTTGTCATAACACATTCCAACGGCGTGAATGTCATGCCCTGGGCAGACAATCCAAACGTCACAGCAATTCTCGCCGCCCATCTCCCTGGCCAAGAGGCCGGAAATAGTATTGTGGATGTACTCTGGGGCGACGTCAATCCATCTGGCCACTTACCATACACAATCGCACACTCGGAAGATAGCTACTCATTTGCCCCCATCACAAACTCGGCAGCTTTGAAAAACACGCAAGACCCCAAAGCATGGCAATCAGATTTCAAGGAAGAAGTCTTGATTGATTATCGTATGTGTGAATTCAGCTTATCTTGGAAGACTTCAAACAAAGCGCTAAGTTTCTCACCAGGGCACTTTGACTATTATAATAAGAGCGTTGCTTATGAATTCGGCTACGGACTTTCATATACGACATTCTCTATCAGCAAGAAAATTGCCGTTCATCAGAAGTTCACTGGACGCCTTCCGCAAATTCCACCCAATGTAACTATCATCCCTGGAGGCAATCCCCATCTTTGGGACAACTTGTATGAGATCTCAGCGACGGTGGTGAACACGGGCAAGGTTGCGGGCTTCGCTGTACCACAACTATATCTTTCGCTTCCACGTGGGTCTTCCAATGCGCATGGATTAATCGCTAAACGAGTTCTGCGTGGATTTGAGAAACTACATCTGGACCCTGGGGAGTCAAAGGATGTGGTTTTCAGATTAACTCGACGCGATATCAGTAATTGGGATACTGTCAAGCAGCAGTGGGTTATTCCGAGAGGTAAGATACAGGCTTTTGTCGGATTGTCGAGCAGGGCCTTCCATGGTTCAGCTACCTTCACTCCTTACTAGTTTCTAGTGTATCTGATTGAGGTGCGAGCAAGGCATGGAATTTGTACTTTCGGACGCAAGGATGCTGGAGTTATGTCTTTCGATTGCTTGTCTCATATCGTCGCCAATATTTTGATACATTGGGACGCAAAGGACTACTAGTCAATTAGTAATTGAGATATTAATCTATTGAAAGCGGTGGACAAATCTGACCTCCAGGTCGGCCTTGTCCATCTGGCCATCTTTATATACTGCATAATCCATGGATGAACTGTCTAAACCAGTCGTGGAAGCCTGTATACAATTATAATGCAATTGTCGTGTTGTATTACATTTCATTCCCTTTTCTTTTGCTCTGAAATGATTTTATAAGTGAATTCATGCTAGATACTGTCAAGAATAGTCATGATTACTCTCTGTTCTGGCTATTTCCGGTCTTTCTAACTCAGCAATTGTTCAACTTCCATTCAGCCATCGCGTCACTCGCCTCTTCTCTCCCTTTCCTTCGCTTTCCTTCACAGCTCTCCCACACTTGATTTTATTCATCATGATTTCCAGTCAAATCTGACCTTGTCATCCATCGGAAACTTGGAAGCTTTTTTTGCTTTTTTATCATGACTGATCTTATCAACTTGGCCCCGTCCCTGTCTTTGCCTTACGAATCGTTCTCACTTTGAGCTAGGGCCTCAGTACAGTCACGAGTGAGTTATGACCCTTCTCCTAAACAGATTCCCATGATTTATCATGTGGCTTCCTTCGTTATATACTCATACAGAGGCTTATCTTGGTTTCTCATCACAGTTGGATCTATTGACACCCTTCTCGCCAGCAACTGGCAGCTGCTGGCAGATCCATGTGGGCCATCCTCCGTACAGTATCCATACTCATTTCCGCCTTATGATCGACTAACCGTTGGCTTTAATTAGCTCTGATTTCCTGCGCACCTTGCGACCTCTTATAGTGGCGAAAAAAAGGACCGCCAAATAATAAAGAGCCTAATATGATCCGCCCGCCCCCCTTTCGTGCGAACTTCCTTTCTTCTCCATAACTGGACTCTGCCTCTCTACATACCAAACGTTCAATACTCGGGAGTTTGGTTGAACCCCCGGAATGGTTCATTGAGGGCCGTTCCGCCGTCGTTACGCTTAATTTTTTTTTTACCCTTTTTCCTTTTTCATTTCTTTCTGGATTTTTTTTTTCTTTGACAACCCTAAGGCAGCAATGCAAAAATGATCACTCAGGGTCCTTCCTGAGAGGACAAACTGAGCCCAAAGGAGTTTGCCGCCGCCCCCCCTCTCGTCTTTTTCTTTCTGCGCCACGCTTTTCTGCCCCATTTGACCCTTCACTCCCGGGCGATCTCCCTTTCCCATGGATCTTTTCCTTCATCCCGCTTTTATTTGTATACTCCTGGTCCTTATCTCTTCAACCAACCCCTCGGTCTTCTCCTATTGCCTCAGCAGAAAGAGCTCGGGCCAATAATGAGCTTTATACTTTCTGGCTATTTTCAAAAGAGTGAAGGATTTTTACTAATAACCCAGATGCCTCCGAGTTCAGTCTATTGAATTCCCTCTATTATCGAGATTGAGGGTTTTTATTCTTCTTAATCTCTACTTGTGTCTGACACTTATCTTAACGAGACTTCCAAGTCCATATCTTTGCTTTGTCTTCTCACGAAGCACTGCTCACCTGACATGCCTCCCTCCGGCTCTCCGCCCTAATCAGGGCACGATCTTTTCTTCTCACCTTGTCTACATCCTTGGTACCAAGCGAAGAAGAAGAAGCTTCTCTTGCTGCTACATTACTGCAACTTTACTCTCGGTCGCAGTGATGGATCGAATAGCAGTAGTCAGTCACACTGTCCTGACCTGCATGGCATCCCGGATGTGTTCGGCCGAACCCGCTACTCGGGCCACTATCTCATGGTTGTCAGCCCATGAGTGAATTTCTGACATTGTCATTTCTACATTTGAACATCTTTCACTAACAATCTAGATGCTCACCTCTTCTCCAGTCGATCTCTTCCCTTCACCCCCTTCTCCTTCCCCATATCTGATGTTCCCGTGACCGGCTCTCCTCCGGATCGGGTCTTCCGCCACTAGTCCTCTTTGGGTCTAGTGGGCAATATACACAATGCCACGCTGCCACGCACCCCCACCCGGGAATACTGCCACGCACACTCACAGTGCAATCCGGCTTAATGCCACACTCTCCAAGTTTTCCCAATCCTTTTACCCTTTTTTCCCCTCCCAATTTTTCGCTAGGTCGTTTTCGGGTCGAGTCCCCCCCCCCCCCCCCCCCCTTTTTCTTTTTTCCCTTTTTTCCCCCCCCCCCCCGGCCGCCGCTTCCCCATCCCCCCCCAACCTTATTTCGCTCCTGCTGGTTCGGGGCCCATTCGCTGCCTTAGGCCTGTAGCTTCTCTTCTCTCTCTCTCTCCTCCTCCCTCCAATCTCGTCTGGATTCGCTCTCTTTTTCTTTCCTCCCATTTCCTTGCGCGTTGCTCTCTCGGATCCCTCCCATTCCTTGATTATCTCCTCCTTTCTCTTTTCCTTCTATCTTCCTCACGTCCTTATTTCATCGCCTCCTTTCCCACGCGATCCGTCCTCCCTCTCTTTTTTCTCTCCCTTTTCACACCAATCTGTTCCTCAAACCCTCCCCAATCCACTACTACCCTCTCCTAATCGACCTTTCCAACGCAAATCGCAATCGATTTTCATCTCGATCCCGAATCGCCGTGCTCTATATAATCGACTACCGTTATCCTCGATTCGATCATTCTTCCTCTCTCGCCGCCACCCTTCTAGCCTCCAGCCACGGGTCAAGCGCAACCACCCAGGATTATCCCATCTACCCTTGACCATCCTTTACGGTCTGAGGATCATCGTCAAAGACTCCTTCCCACTACAATCACTTCTTTCTGGTCCCTTAGAACTGAAGACTTTGTGGTTATTCCTGCCGCCGGGTCCCTTCCCCCTCGAATCCGTCGCTGCCATCCTTCTCCCACGGGGTCGTCTCGAACGCGTCCGAAAATTCATTTCGACAGCCTGTCCACGGCAGACGCTTATCTCTGTGCTGCGCTCGTGGATATGTTCCTTGAATGGTGACGGATTTCGCCCCGGCATCACTCCTCTCATACTTCATTTTGTTGTGATTTGAGAGGGGGTAATCTGTCGGACTATGACAGATACCTCCTCCCTCGCCATCACGCACGCCACCACGGATTCGTATCCGGTCCCCGCTCCTCCGGGCTCCCCAATCGCTAATGGCGCGGTCTCTGACTCGGTCGCGCCTGACGAAGAAGAGCCGTACACCATCAAATGCATCTGCTCCTTTGATGAAGATGATGGAAGCACGGTCTTCTGTGAAGGTTGTGAGACATGGCAGCACATTATCTGCTATTACCCGGATAAGCGGGTGCCGGATGTCCACAACTGCGTCGACTGCGAGCCTCGCCTTCTCGACAGTCGTCGTGCCACTGAACGTCAACGTCAGCGAAAGAACAAGGAGCAGAGCGAGGACGGCGACCGGAAAAAGCGCTCGGGTCCCAAACCTCATAAGAAGAAAGTCAAGGATGGCGACGTGAATGGATTTGGCCACCAACGAAGCGAATCAGGGGTTCGCGATCAACCCCCGCCCAAGAAGAGCAAGACCTCGCATCGCTCATCCGCCTCAATCAGTGCCCTCTCGGGTAATCTTACCATCCCTCCTGAATCTCGAAAAAGGCGATCCTCTACATCCGTTGCCCCGAGCCCAACGAAATCCTTGGCTCCGTCTATTCCCCTGTATTCCAACGAATTTCTCCATCTTTATGATCATGATGCTGAACACGAGGACCGACATAGCAATCTATTTGTGAATGTGAGCCTGGTCGGGGATATGGCATCGTGGGTGAAAGATCCAGAAGCTTTGGCGCGAGTTTCGAATCGTCGACCAACGGCGGATACATTCAACCCCATGGACGCACCCCTAGACCGATCTCAGTGGCCCACTTTGACGACCGAGACGATCACAGACCCTGACATCGAAATTGGTGGCCGGCATCCGACGTGGAAAATTGTCAAGACTCAAGATCCTGTGGAGAAAGACGAGATTCTGGGAGAACTTACCGGCAAGGTTGGCGTTTTTGACGACTATTGCCTCGATCCAAATAACCGTTGGCAAGAGTTGCGCCACCCAGAGCCCTTTGTCTTTTTCAGTTCTCATCTTCCCCTCTACATTGATAGTCGACACGAAGGTAGTGTACTACGCTACACGCGCCGCTCATGTCGGCCCAATGTTACAATGAAGATCTACATCACGAATGATGTCGAATATCATTTTTGTTTTGTCGCAAAGGACTACATCCCTCCCAACTCAGAGATCACCATAATGTGGTATCTTGACGCTCCATTATTCGAGTCATCCAATGGTCTCGTCAAACAGGAGTCCGATGATAGTGCCACAGAGGCAGCTGCCACCTGTCTTAGCAACACCCTCGCCAACTTTGGTGGGTGCGCTTGTGAAAATTCGCAAAATTGTCTGCTCGCCAAAATTGATCGACGCCGGCATCCTAAAGTTCTGGAATCTGGCTCGAAACAACCCAACGGCAAGCGGAAGAAAGCTAAGACTAAACCAACTGCGTCACCACAAGAGACCGGTCGCGCATCTCTAAGCCGCGCCGGCAGTGAAACGACCAAGCATCCGGAAGACGACGACCCTGCTGCTGATAGTCGATCCACATCTGGCTCGGCGCGGGGCCAGCCTCAAAGCCGTGATCTCAGCCCCTCTGCCTCTCATCTGCACGAATTGTCGAGTCGGGAGAGGCGTAAGATTGCCGACGCTGAGAAGCAGTTTCAACAGTTGGAGCAAGATCAGCGCACCACGGCCCAAAAGAAGAAGAAGCGTGCCAGTGGTACATCGGTGCAATCACCTGCCGCCGTTTTCACCTCTACACAGGCCGGGCCTTTTGGATCTCAAAAACCAGGGAAAGGCCTTCATCTCAAGACTAGTAGTCGATCTCGCTCTCCAACAACGGCTCTGTCGCCAGCGACCCTATCTTCTGGTCGTGCCGGTTCGCCGCGCAAAGTATCGGTGCCGAATACGCCTAGAAGCACATCTAATCGTCCAGCATATGTCGATGCTACGGTTCAGGTCAACATGGATGAAGCTGAGGAGCCTCCCGTCTCGAACTCATCCCCCCAACGTCAACGATCCGTCTATATACCTATGACAGTGCGGCTTTTAAAACGTTTCAGTATGGATCGCCTTCAGTCCGAAGAAACCGCCCGCCAGCAACTGTCTTCCGCCGGCTCCGATAGTGTGGCCCCCGCGGGATCCTCATCGCCTTTTGCTCCCCAATCTCCTACCTTAATCAGATCCCCCGCTCTTTCGCATGACAAACTTCACACGCCGGTGATGAGTTCCGACCCCTCCCAGCAACCTGAAATGCCTCTGGTTTCTAGTGATGTTGAGATGCAAGATGCTCCTCAGGATACCTCCGTGGTCCCGGAGATAGAATCACCTTCAGCAAACCGGGACTTGAGCAAGCCAATCATACCCCCTCCCTGGCCATCTACCGCTGCCCATAATACTCGTATTCTGGGATCTTTTTCGACTGAGAACGGAAGTCTTCGACTCGCTATGCCTCCCCCAAGTGCTCCATCTGTTCCCTCGGCAGTCAGTCCTGGCTCAACATCTAGTCCGGGGCTTGCTTCGCCGAATGCTCCGGAAACTACATCTCCAAGGAGTGGCGCACAGCTGCCCAGCACCAGCATGCCTACTTCGACTCCTGCGAAGAAAAAGCTTAGTCTCGGCGATTATCTCATCCGGAAAGGCACAATAGCAACCACTCCGACCTCAGAAAAACCGCCAGGTCAATCGATTGCCTTATCCACAATACAACAATCCCCTACCACGCCTGATTCCGGGCCTGCGATTAAGGCTGATGGTATGCAAACACCATCGAATGCGTCACCTGAGAGAAAACCTGAGGCAGTAGGATCGTCACCTGATGTAGCGATGAAGGATGCACCAGAGTCGAATCACCAACACAACATCCCCTCTATATCTTCGTGACATGACTCCTTTTTAATTGTGGCTATTATGGCGTGGTTGGTCGAATAAGACCTTCGACTTGATGTTTATGACTCTTCCCCAAAAATACTTTCTTGTGTGACTTGATTGGAACTCTCTCTTATTCTTGATGGGTGCTAAAGGCGTTTTTTCTCGGGCTGTACTTGTGACGGTCTTCTCTTTGTGCTTCTTTTTTTTATTCTCCGGACTGGCGTACACGGCGCGATACAGGAATTGGAAATGGATACGGAAATACCAGGAATCGGTCGGATTAGGAACCTGCGACAGTGTTAGCTGCCAGCGAGCAGCGTTGATCTTCATGATTTGTGAGATTACTTTACCAATTTTCTCTTCTCCTTCCATATGGATTACCATTCGATGGTGCGGATAGCTTGTATGAACAATAATGTTGATATTTACTCAATTGCTCTACTTTATTTCTTGTATCTAGTAGTCAGCCAATTCAACTTGAAGTGCATGTGGTCTATTGTATGTCTATTATATACTACCTAGTACATAATAGACATACATATTATTGCAATACATTGGTGATTTACTGCCCTGCTGTCAGCATATGGAATGACATGCCAGTGGATGTTCCAACTCGGCGGTTCCGGAGCGGCTTTCATGCCGCTGCGGCATCAAACCCGCGCAAGAGAAGTATAAAACCATGAGGATCCGTCACTCTGATGCAAACATTTACATTTCAGATCGGGCTTTAACTACTAGTAATAGTACTACTATCACTGGGTATCAAAATCATTCTTTGAAAGATATTTATCACTAGGATTTTCATAGTGACAATGCCTTCTTCGCAAATCCCATTCATCCAACTACATGGACGAACCTACAACCTCCCACAACATCCAACGGTGATCATCTGCATCGACGGCTTCGACCCGGAATATCTTCAACAAGGAAATGAAGATGGAATTTTACCCAACCTAGCCTCATTCCTGAAATCCGGCTTCCACGCTACAGCCGATTGCGCAATGCCGTCCCTGACAAACCCAAACAATCTATCAATCATCACAGGGGCACCGACTAGTGTCCACGGTATATCAGGAAATTACTATCTCGACAAAGAAACCGGCGAAGAACACATGATCGTCGACGACAAAACCATGCGCGGAACAACAATACTAGCAAAAATGGCCGATGCAGGCGTACGCGTCACCGCAATCACAGCAAAGGATAAATTACGAAGAATCATCAATCACGGACTATCACCATCCAAGAACTCAATCTGTTTCTCAGCTCAATGCGCCAACGAAAGTACCATCTCCGAACACGGAATCGACAACGTGGAACAATGGCTAGGAAAAAGTACTCCACCGCAATATTCGGGAGAATTATCACTATTCGTTCTAGATGCTGGAATCAAACTCTTACAAGAGGATCGAGCGGATCTATTCTACCTTACTTTATCGGATTACATTCAACATAAATACGCACCCGGTTCAAAAGAGTCCAATCAATTCATGCGAGATATCGATTTCCGAATCGGTCAACTCATCCATCTAGGTGCCATCGTCGCTGTAACAGGGGACCATGGGATGAGTGATAAATCCGATCCAGATGGAAGACCAAATGTGATATTTCTGGAAGATTTCTTGAATTCACGCTGGCCGCTTGCTGGTGCTCGAGTGATTTGTCCTATTTCCGACCCCTTTGTCAAACATCACGGCGCATTAGGTGGATTTGTCCGAGTTTATCTCGGCGATTGTTCCGTTGTGCAGGAGATGGTGGCTACCTGTCGTGAATTATTGGAGGTTGAGACTGCGCTTACGGGCTCTGAGGCCGCGGAGGTGTTTGAGATGCCGAATGATCGGGAGGGGGATCTTGTTGTCATTTCGAAGAAGGGGTTTGTCATTGGTAGTCGGCGGGATGAACATGATCTTTCTTTATTGGGGGAGCAAAGGCTTCGTTCGCATGGTGGGTTGTCGGAGCAGAAGGTTCCGTTGTTGAGGTCGAGTTTTGAGTCTCAGGGTGATTCTTTGGGGGTGAGGAGGTGGAGGAATTTTGATGTTTTTGATCTTGCGCTGAATTATTAGTATACAATTGTGTATATTCACTCATATTATTGATTTGATACTGCCAGTTAATAGTAGCTAGATATTTAATACAATTGAAGATGGTTGTGCAGTATCGATATGGTGTCTGATCTTATAGATGGCCAGTTAATCTAGTCTATAAAGCCTATTCTCTGTTGCCACTAGAAGTGGGTAAAAGCGATGCTTGCTCGTAATCCCCTGTAAACATATCTAGTCCTTCGAAAGCAAAATCAAATCCAAATCCCTCATTCAAGTTAAAAGATCCATTCTCATTTGCACATGTCTCGCCCCTGAGAATAGCTTCTAGACTTTCTGCAATTCCTTGCAATGGATGACTGGAACGATCTTGAGTGTTGGCGTAGGAGGACTGAAGAACGTGAACAAGTTGACTTAGATGTGTTAAAACATCACTCTCATCTCTATCACAGGTAATGAACCTGCTTTGACTCGAGGCTTTCACGAGACAGACCGAAGCGAACGCAATGACCGTTCCAATATAGTATGGTAAATTTTGCAACCCACTCTCCTTGGTGATAAGACAAATGATTGCAAGCGCATTTTTCAAAGCTGCATCAGCAAAGCTTTCAGCATCAGTCGCGGCTGGTTCCGATGGTGGACAATCAGCTGTCTCTGGTGCTCGACCTCGGAAGACATGAGAGAAGAGGTATAATCTGGCCGAGTAATAGTAAAGATCAAATACACGGCGCGTGAATGGCTCAGAATAGTCAAAGAATGTCAAAATACCAAGCCAATCATGATACCATTGTTCATATGCATTACTCAGAGATGGAATCTCCGTTAATCTCTGATTCGCGACGCAATTGTCAACATCTGCGCCAAACATATCGAATACACGATTGCTGATTGACCACAGCTCGACCTGACTGATCAATTTGATATCGTTGACAGACGAATATTCTGTTTTCAGAAAGTCACGGGGGCTTTTCAAGGAATGGAAATCCCGTGTGAGTGGTGGTTTTCCATGACTGAGGGAGCAGTGGTGGTCGCATAGATATACAAGAAAATACAAGCGAGTCCGATCATAACAAGCTCGTTTCTTGTGGGGCATTTTGGTAATACATCGGTGAAGGTTGAGCTCCGTAGCAATTCGGACAGCTATATAGTCTTGTTAGCGAGGATTCTTCCAAGACTGACTGGTATATACAACGTACCTAAGGAGTTCAAAGCTGTGGATATCTCGTTGAGCCATATAGCCCCAATACAGAGAGCTCGCACGTCATCAAAATCATGGTTGTTGGAGAATAATTTGCCAGATACCTCACTTTTTAGATGATCAAAAAGGATCCGGTAGTGTGATGAGCCGGAGCAGAAGGCTGCCACTGTACAAATCGCAATGGTTAAAAGCGACGATCTTTCAGAGACGGATTTCAAAGAGTCAGTTTTCGTGAGGATATCGTAGGCAAAAGAATTCATTTTTTGCTTGAAGAAGGAGAAAAGGTCTTCGGCCACTTCTGACGGTACCACTTGACGTGATAGAATATCTGACCCTCGACTTGATGGGACCCGAGGATCTGTCAAGCTGAAGTTGATCATTGAAGAAGCCGGGAATGCTCCTAGACTGCAGGAAAGGTTCAAGGTCATTACCTGAGATGAATCTGTGGGTTTTCTCATCTCATCTCCGTGATATAACCCGTGATCAGTGATTTGATGAGAATTATGTGAGAGACTGTTAGTGGGTTTGTATTGCTCGGCCCTGATGCCGAGGAGATGTGTTTCCAGAGTAGCCATTCTATCTTCCATTTGTTCTTTCCACCTAGTGAGATGGGTAGTTAGCAAGAGTCTCATTTCAAGTCAATTGAAGCTTTGCTGATCACATACGAGGCATCTCCTTCTAAAAGAGCCTGTAGGCTCTTATTCACCGTACAGGCGGTACCACGACTTTTACAGCGCGTACATGGTGGTTGATCATTATTCATATGGCATTTAATCTTGATGCGTATAGTTGTCAGTTTACACTTCTAGTCCATTCCAATGAGATGTTTCCTCACCTTCAATTTGCGACAAGAAACACAGGCGGTGATCTTCCGTGAGATATCGGGGATTTTCCTATCACCGAATGATTCGCGGAGAGTCATTGCCGCAGATCTTGGAGCCATGATTGAATATGATGCATCAATGTAGTATATTTGAATTCAGATGTACCAGTCTGAGTTGCGTGGATAACACTAAATCCCCCATGAAGTGGAGTTGCTGCTGACGAGATTTCTTGAAATGATCACTCATGGCGAGACTTCCCCACTATATACGGCATTCTTGCCGAGTGGCAAACCTTGACCCATTCTAAATTCGATATTCATAGATCTTGAAGAGCTTATTTTAGTTACTAGTCGTGGATCTTTGTATACTTCTTACTCAAATGATAATAAGTTATTTACCATTCCAGAAGAACAATCACTTCCCAGTGATTAATGTTCAAGTATATTTTATATCGATGATCAAATACAGTAGTAAACAATTTAATTGTTTAGGGTTACGTACATGCTGGATCGTGCCTTCCCTTTATGATGATTTATTCTACAAGATTAGCTCCTTCGCTCCTTCCTCACTCAAGATATTTTCCCATTGGAGTTCCTTCCTTTTCAGTTTTCCTTCCCAGCCTTGACTTTCTTCTTTCACTTTTCATTCAACCTTCTTCTTGTCTGATGTATCCTTGACAGTCAATAAAAATTGTCACCGATTGCTCAGGCGTCGATTGACAACCGGGTTAATTGGATCATGTCCTCGCAATCCAATTCCCGAATACTGTTCATCTCACTCTTTGCCCAGCCATGGTTCAATCGACGATATTCAACACTCCTGAACCGTATCCTTCACGTCGCATCTCTCGAGCAAGCTCATAAGCCAATCCCCGCCCTCCGGGCGATTGCCGAAGATCCCAAGGCAATTTTCATCACTGATGAGGCTCTTGCAACTCCGAAACTCGGTATGGTATGGACAGCTGTCATTCACTATGTTCGTCATGGTGGAACCGCAATTTGCATGGGAAGCTTCGGCTGCAAGCTTTCTCAAGACAGATACCGCGCATTCTTTGCCCAACCTGGCTTATCTTGGGACTATGATCATGTTAATCAATGTCGGTCGTTTCTAAATGCAGAGCTCTTACCTCGAGAGATCTCTGACATTCTACCAACCATCCACTGCGCACCGGCGGTTCATCTAAGTCACGTTGGTGATTCAGCGTGGTATTGTCTACAGCACACCGTCAAGGAGGATGTCGAGATGAAGAACAAATGACACGATGACGGAAATGACCAACGGGGTGGAGTCAATGAACGTCACGGACGAGAGCAACTCAATATCTACTGACGAAACTGTTTGGAAAGTCATCAAAAATTCGGCACCCGTCGCGATGGCCCAGGTCGGGCAAGGCTATTTGGGATTTGTGGGTGACATGTATCCTTCGGAAGAGTCGAATCTGATCATGATTGCAATGTGTGGACTATACGTCTGAGCGCGGCTGGGATTGTTGGTGGATTTTCTGCTGGCGAAAAAATGTCAAGTGCATGTCATTCCGATTGCTACCCTATATATACGAGATCGGCAACTTTCGATATTGTATGGTTTTTTTTGCGCTACAGTATGGCAACGCAGAGGAAACAAAAATTTGTTGCGATAACGAGTATCGCACTGGTTTGTATATTTTTCTACGATAATATCGTATACTATATCGTTTATAAAAATCTTAGTGATTCAATAACGATATCCCAAAAATTCGACGATATCGCATCGTGTGCAGCTCTAATCCCAGAACAAAACAATGAGGGTTAGCCACGACCATGTCAGTCTTGTACAAATTTGTATATTGCCGTTCATCATCAGCTTGAACTCTTCTACTTCAAGTTATAATATTTAATAGCTCACTAGTACTATAGTACTATGTACACTACTGTACTCCGGTACAAGGGCCAGTAATGATTTCTACTCCTTCAGCACTCCTTATATAGACACATAATGTGCTATAATTACCACTACCAGCAGTAAACGATCTGCATTAAATATCATGATGACAAAAGAACAACGAGAAGATACCGGGATATAGATACTCATCACCCATACCACTGCTGGCTCAGTCATAGGGAAGAAGAGCGAGGCCTGACATCTAGATTCCGCTTTGGTGACTCTAATTGGCCAATGTAGTAGACTTCATCCTATCAGAAAGTCCATCCGGACTGCACTAAACTTTGTCGGCACGAAGTCCGTCGCATCATCATAGGTTAACGTGAACCAGTGAGGAGTAGATACTGCCAGCTGCACAATGATTCAAGAAGATCACCAAGGGACCAGTCAAATGGGGAAAGCCCTCACGCGAGCATTCCAGTGAGTATTTGACATCATCTTGTCATCTTCACACTCCCAGCAAACTCACCGATGAGCATGTCACCATGAATACCTCCGATCGAGAATCTTTCGCTTTAAATGAAGTTCGATCCCACCAGTCCGGAGATGAAATAACCTCTTGAGATCGAACAGCCCACTTTACCTCCAGCGGACGGTGGCAGAGCAGCATGGCTGATGCTGGCATCTTGCTGCTTGATTCAACTACCAGTCTGGGGTGTGTCATTTATACAGTGTTCAGATTGATCATAACTAATTGAAAATCTCTAGGGTTTTCTTCCGTCTTTGGAGTTTTCCAGGAATACTACTCCACTCACGATGTTCTCAAAGGTAACAGGGGTGACCTGGCCACCGTGGGAACTACGTCAACTGTATGGTCAATTCATCAACACTCACCTGTGGATTCCATCTGATGCATTATCTAGGGTCTTCTTTATCTTCTGTCGCCTGTCACATTCACTCTGTTGACTCGTTATCCACGACTTCAGGCGTATTGTGCTCCTGCAGGACTCATTATTACGGTGATTGGATCCCTCCTTTCGTCCTTCTCGGAGGAAGTGTGGCATCTTATTGCAACACAGGGTGTGCTCTGTGCCATTGGAAATGGGTTGCTTTTCAGTCCCTCATCTCTATACCTAGATCAATGGTTTGTTCGAAGGAAAGGTCTTGCGTTAGGAACTATGTGGGCTGCAAAGAGTATCACCGGAGTAGCTTTACCGTTTGTCGCAGCTACTTGCCTGGTTCGATTTGGTTCAAGCACAACTTTAAGAGCTTGGACAATTATCACGGTATGCACTTCAAATTTGCTCCATGTTGATTCCTTGCGACTATTATGATTGAATGCGCTTACATAGACACCAGCTTATTTCTACCCTTCTTTCATTACCGTTCATGAAACCTCGAATCCCAGTGTCGCCCTCTGCTTCGGCTCGACGCCTGGATCTGGGATTTCTCAAGCTGGGCACCTTCTGGATGCTTCAAGCCGGCAATATCATGCAGAGCTTTGGCTACTTCCTACCAACAACTTATCTGCCATCCTACTCAACCACCACCATTGGATTACCCGCCACAATGGGGACAATGCTAGTCTCACTCTTCAATGCAACTTCTGTTTTCGGTGGAATTACAATAGGCATGCTCTGTGATCGTTTTGCCGTGACAAATATCTTACTACTTTCCTCGCTGGGGTCAGCATTGTCGGTATTTCTCTTCTGGGGAATGGCAGCCTCATCCGATGAAGGCTCGTCTCAAACGGCATTGGCTCTACTGACGGTATTCTCTATATTCTATGGATTCTTTGCCGGAGGGTTTAGCTCAACCTGGTCTGGTGTCATTACCAAAATCCAAAGTGACTCTTCATCCTCGATGGAAACGGGTTTAGTATTCGGCCTTCTTGCTGGTGGTCGAGGAATTGGAAATGTCATTAGTGGACCTCTCAGCTCTGTATTGATCCAACAAGGAGCACTTGTTCCATATCGTGATCAGAGTTCTGGAACTGGGTTTGGGACCCAGTATGGCGTTCTCATTTTATTTACTGGAATTACGGCGTTGCTGGGAGGATGGGGATGGATCTGGCGATACTTCAGTCCGATTACGCGTTGTATAGGCTGAGGAGGATTTACTTTGGCCTTAGCATATTCAATATATAATATATTTCAAGTTTGAAAATAGTTCATAATAGATACTGCATCAATAAATATAATCTCAAATGTGATTCAACTGAATGAACCTCTCAATCTATACCAGTCGATATCACGTGATAACCAAAGCTTCGCCTCGAGTCCGCCGCAGCGAGACAACTTCCAAGCGCAATCTCCCGTCCATCTTCATCAGCTCAGTGCCAACCTCTCCCAGGCCTGCCGGACCTTCAATTCCAACCATGGCCGCGGTCGATCCTGCTCAGCAGGACCCTCTCCTCTCACTTCGCCGCGCCATCGCCTCCGGCAGCCTCCCAACCCCGACAACCTCATCGGAGCGCTCCAATGAACATTCAACCGAGGATCTAGCGCAAGCAACGCACTTATTCTTCTCGCAACCCACTCCACAAACCATTGCCCTTTCAACACCGACGCGATTCGTTTCCGCTTCCACCAGTTCGCCGGTTGACCTGCGCAGCATCTTTTTCGCGTGGCAGAAGAAGGACGTCGCTATTCCGGAGTACATTGCTTCGGCGCAGGAATTGAACGAAGCGCTGAAGGCAAAGGATGCGGATGGTGCTCAGGTCCAAATTCTGGTTTTCGTCGAGCGTCTCGATCTTCTTACTTGGTTAGAAGGTGCCGATGCTACTAGCGAATATATCAAGCCCTTGGAAGGTGCAGCGGCCGCCGCCGAAGCTGCCGTTGCTGCTGGCGCTGTTCAATCCGATGCTGCCGCTGGAATTGCCTCCGGCGCAACTGGGGGTGTTTCGGCAGTGCCCAGTGGTCCTGCAGGTGCTGTGACGACAGGTGCTCATGGCAGTCGTGCGCAAAAGACGATCGATCCAAGACTGCAGGAGATTTATAACGGCGAAAGAAAGACGGGAGATCGAAACACCGTTCTTCGAGGAATCAAACCAACTGTAAGTCAGAAGAATCATGGCAAACCCCATACGACCATGACAAAACACTGAACACGAAATGCATAGGACTTCTCTCACGTCCGGAAAAGCGCCGAGCTCTTCCTCGACCGCAACCGCAACCGACCAGGTCAACAAGGCGCAAAGCCTGGTAGTAAGACCTCCGCTATGGTGCCGGCACCTTCTGCGGGATTGTCAGCGCCATCACGCAAATCAAGCTCTCGTCCTGATCCTATCATCCTTCTTTCCCCATCCGCCTCCTCTCTCATCCGCATGTCGAACATCAAGTCCTTTTTGGGCGAGGGTGTTTTCGTGCCTCCAGATCATCCTACATTGAGTATGTCTACCGATGCCAATTTCATGGAGATCAAGAGACCACTGCGCATTAAGTCCGACCCCTCCAACCCCTCCGGTAGCTCCAGCGGACGTGGTCCCAAGCCAACCAAGTTTATTCTCGTCGATGGTACGACCAATTTCAAACCCGAGTACTGGTCGCGCTTGGTAGCTGTCTTTACGACCGGTCAAACATGGCAATTCAAGTCTTATAAGTGGTCTTCGCCGCCAGAACTCTTCAAGCATGCAACTGGTATTTATGTCGGTTGGCGAGGTGAGGAAGTACCCCCCTCCGTAAAGGGCTGGGGCCGCGGCGTGAACAGCTTCTCTGTCGAGCGCTGGGATGAAAAGGCTGGAGTTCAAGGTCCTGGGCGCTGGAGGGATCGTGAGGTTGTGGAGGGTATATGGGCTGCTATTGAGGAGGGCATGAAACTTCGTGGTTGGGGGTCAAAATAGGATCCTCGCACCCAGTTACTTACATTTCCTTCTCATCTTTCTTTACTGGCTTGTTCCTCCTCTCGATTCCCCTCTTTTCAAATTCCTGATTCCTTTGTTCTTTTTCCATCTTCCCATCTGGAATCTGATGACATATGACAATAGGGTGTATGGCTTCTGGCGTTGTCTTCGGTTGTAATAACATAGTTTCATATATCTCCTTCAACTTGCCTTCCATTCAGAACCTGTATCAGGGTGTTTACCTATGCCCTTGCGATAGTCATCCATGAAGAGACGAGTAATCACATCAGAACGCGAATCAATTTTGGCCATTTTTGCAAGTGGCCCGTCACTAGTATACTAGGATAGTACTAATGTTGTGCGATTTGCATGCTAGGGATAAGTGTAGATAATCCACTGGGCAATATGAATGCTTCGTTATCCATGACTTTCGAAGGTAGACTCGGGGCTAGCGTAGTAGTAGGAACCAGTGTCCAGCTGTATACTACGATGAGTACGACCAAGTTCCTAGACTATGCATATCACTTGGAGTATTACAGGGTACTAATAGCTATAATCACGGATTACGAGTTGAACAATAGTATGCTTATCGAATCGTCATGTCCATTGCAATTCCCTCAGGAACCGATATAATATGACATACAAAGAAGACCAGAACTCACACGCTGTGCCCAATAGAAATAATGCAGTGCCACAAGGAAAGGCAAGTTCATAGGGATGAACAGGGTAGAAATAAATGCTTGAAGGTCATGCAAAAAGGAAAATAGGAACAGGTCAAGGATATGAATGAGAATAGAAAGGGAAAAGAAAACAGAAACATGCAGGGATAAAAAACGCCTTGTTTGATGCTCAAAACAGATGGGACGAGTTCACCACCAGTCTTTTTAGTGCCTTTTTTTTTGTCTTTTGTTGAAATTTTTCTCTTTTGGAATGTAAATTTGTTTCCTCCAAGTTTTGATCCGTCAAAACTGTTGTCGGATGTTGAATGGGTCAGGATATCGTGGTCTGAGATGTAAGATAGTGAGGAAGAAAACGTCATCCGAATATTACAAGTGGTCCCAAAAATCCGACCTTCTCTATTAACATGAGGCATCGCATCGATCGTAACGTCTTTCATCGAAAGGGTGGACAAAAGGAGAATCTCGTGGCGAGGGAAATTAAAAACGGGATGAGAAAAGGACAGCCCAGGCGCTGGTATCGAAATTCGTCCAAGGGGAAGTCCGGGGCCGGGGTTGTAGGCTGAATGCCATGTGAAGGAGAAAAAAAAGAGCTGAGTTTTCGTGGTTCGGAAACGATCATGACAAGATTGGTGAAATCATGTACTGCGAGAAAGGGTCTTCGTCCCTTTACTCGTTTGAGAATCCAAAACATTCGCATACAACCAACCCCTGTGACGGGTGTGATTACCGCGTTGCAGTCACACAAGTACAGGGAGTGTATAGGACTCGATTGGCCAACAACGCACACGCGAAACTCTGATCTGAGACGGCAGGAGCGTTGAAGCTTGGTCGTTTAGAAGGTAACGGGATTTTTGAAGGGGTTCGAATCACGATGAAGCCGGCCTTCGGTTGCTGCTGTAATGCAAGAAACGTCAATGCTGGCTCGCGGTGGTTGTCATGAGCGCGTAGAGCGGCTCATGCTGCGTTCCGGAACGCCGGGTGTCGGTGAAAACGAACGCGACCCACCAAAAATGTCCACATCATGTTCTTGAAGGACAACTGAATATTTGGGATCCCGAAGGAATTTGGGGACCGAATCCTGGAGTAAAGTTAGCATTTGCTGCAAGTCATGCCATGGGTTATGGGTGCGGAAACATACACTTGACATCAACTTGAAGACAGACGTTTGAGCAAGCTCGAATAGGTGTACCACTTCTTGCAAACTCTTGAACATCGACTCGTCATCGCCCACAGCCTTGGTCATTCGGCTGGCCAGGCTGTTTCGAAGGGCGTGATCAATGTTTAGCTCACAAGGAGACCCAGGAGCCAGGAAAGCGTTGTACAAGCCTATGAGGTGTTAGAATTGTTTTCCAATAGCAAGAAATCAAAGAGAACCCAATATAACAAAGAACATACCGTAAGCGGCTGCCAGGGTCTCGCGAACCGAGTCAACCTTGGTAAAAGCACCAGCCTTCTCGGCCTTGTGATAGTTGGCAGTGAATTCGGAGACGTCAAGGTAGAATGAGAGGTTCTCTTCACACAATGAGTAGCGCAAGAACTCGCGGAAAAGTAGTCGAAGAGCGGGATCTCCCAGGATGTGCGTCAGGCGGGCGTTGTTAGAATCGCGGGGCATACCACGGTTGTCGTAGGTAACGCTGTTATTGTTCTGTGACTTCTCACGAGCAATCCATCCACAGACACGTTGGCCCCTCTCGGTAATACAGTAGATGGCGTACTTTGATGGTTGGAAGACAACATCCGAGTCTGGGAAGGACTTGTCGTCTTGAATCATTGTAATAAGACCATACTTCAGGAAAAGTTCGGCAATCAAGCAGGTTTCCCGGCGCTCAATTGTCGTCGAGCAATCCATCAACCAGTCCACTGCACCCTTTCCAGTGAAAGTGTTGCTGTATATCTTGCCATCCTGCAATTTTCGCTCCCGAGCCATCTTGACCCCCACGATACCATTCGAATAATCACTCAGGGAGTCGGAGTCTGATGTTGAAATGCTGCTCTTGACATTGGGACCATCCTGACCGGCAAAACGACGGAAAATGACTTCGACGGTGGCTCGGTCGTGGGATAGCTTATCGGTTTCAGTATCTCGCTCCAGATTCACCAATTGCATGGTGTTGCGGGGCGACTCCAGAACATCCATCACGTGACGCGCGGTGATACCGTTCCGCTGGCAAAATCGCTGCAAGATGTTGATACCCTTGGGAGTCAGTTGAAAGAGAGCACCCTTCAGCGGGAAAATTGGCAGTGCCTTTCCATCAACGGATTCGATGAATCGGGCATCCACGAATCGTTGACAGACCGAGCGTGCCATTTCCTTGGCCATAGAGAAAGTGGTGGTAGTGGTGGTAGTGACAATGCGTGAGGGGTCCTTGGGATCGGGCATGCGGTTTGATTGGGAGAATTTGAGGGAGCCCAGATTGTTGATCGCCTCTTCTGAGGTGAAAGTATGGTCATATCTTGTGAAGCGAACCCGATGTGAGTCCAATTTCAAGCTGACCATCAAAGTTGAGAAAAGGTCCATGAAATCCTAGAAAGCAAACGTCAGTCTCCAATTAACCTCGTCTTCAATAGCCAATGAGTCCTATATAGTTGCCCAATAACCTACCTTGGTGAAAGGACGTTCATCTTCGGTCATTCGCAATAAGCGCGAAGAAGTCTGATGCATCTTGGGCGGCGCAGCTGGCGCTGGGGCCGGATTGATAGGGCAAGATTCGAATGGAGGAGTTGGAACACGCTGAAGAGTCAGGCGTCGTTTGTGAATTGTTTGCGGTTCCGGGGAACCAGAGCGTCCCAAGCCTGACAATTGATCGTAGGTATCTTCGTCAGAGAATGGCGGGGTCAAGGGGGTAGTACTGGCAGGTCTCGCCTGTTTCGCAAGACTGCTGTTGGAAGCCGAGGAGCGCAAAGTAGTAGTTGTCGTCGCTGTTGGTGTTGGTGTGCCGATTGTCGAAAGACTGGCAAACGCGCTGGAAGTTCTTTGTGCTAAAGCGGCGAGAGAGCGACGGTTGCGACGAGAGATAGAACCGACGACTGATCCCGTGAAGGAGGAGGGAGTATATGACGGATCAGTCGTATGGGGATTTGCGATAGGTAAAGCAGAACGTGTCTGAGGAAGAGAAGGGACTGAAAGAGGAAGAGATTCTTCTCGGTAGTGGTTCACGGAAGGTAGGGTTGGCATTGAATGGTTTTGCTGCCTTTGGGTGAACCAGACTTCGGGAAGAGTGTGAAAAGTGGGTAAATCAAACAAGCCCTGGTGATACCAAATGATCTGTACATCAAAAGGGGAAGTAATACAAA